>Ga0302187_10000020_pt1 | contig 183723 bp, 170 predicted proteins | sample II_Bog_E1_3_FD_202120 | JGI IMG/M metagenome (GOLD analysis project Ga0302187, IMG submission 202120) | Peat permafrost microbial communities from Stordalen Mire near Abisko, Sweden - II_Bog_E1_3 | ecosystem: Environmental > Terrestrial > Soil > Wetlands > Peat | place: Sweden: Abisko...
CCCATCGCCAGCGCCGTGCGCAGCGTTTCCTGCGCCTTGGCCGGCCCGATCGAGACCACCACGATCTCGGTCGCCACGCCCTTTTCGCGCAGGCGGATCGCCTCTTCGACGGCGATTTCGTCGAACGGGTTCATGCTCATCTTCACGTTCGCAAGGTCGACACCCGTGCCATCCGCCTTCACACGCGGTTTCACGTTGTAGTCGATCACCCGCTTTACGGGCACCAGGATCTTCATCGTCGGCGTCCTTCCCGAGGGGTCGCCCAGCAAATTTAGCCGAGCGATTAAAAACGACATGTCGCCTATGCCCGAGCGCGAGCCGGCGTCAAGCCTATCCTCGCCAACCTAACCTTCTGGCAGGGCGCGAGGCGAGAGTATTTATAAAACTAATATTAGACATTAGCTATAGCCGCGAAATGCCGTATACGGCAATGGCCCCGGACTCGCCACGGAAATCCGCGCAAATCCGGGGCCATTTGCTAAGCGCCACAGCACGCCGCGACCAGCCGGCCATGGGGGCATCGGCCAAGCCGCGCCCCCATGCCGCCGATCAGAGCGCCTTCACCGCCGCGACGATCTTCTGCGCGGCATCGCCCAGGTTGTCGGCCGAGACGATCGGCAGGCCAGAGGTCTCGAGGATCTGCTTGCCCAGTTCGACATTGGTGCCCTCAAGCCGCACGACCAGCGGCACCGAGAGGTTCACTTCCTTCGCCGCGGCGACGATGCCCTCGGCGATGATGTCGCACTTCATGATCCCGCCGAAGATGTTGACGAGAATGCCCTTCACGGCGGGGTCCGAGAGGATGATCTTGAACGCCGCCGTCACCTTCTCCTTGGTGGCGCCGCCGCCCACGTCGAGGAAGTTGGCCGGGAACATGCCGTTGAGCTTGATGATGTCCATCGTCGCCATGGCCAGGCCCGCGCCGTTGACCATGCAGCCGATGTCGCCATCGAGCTTGATGTAGGCGAGGTCGTACTTGCTGGCTTCGATCTCGGCGGGGTCTTCCTCGGTCTCGTCGCGCAGGGCGAAGACATCGGGGTGACGATACAGCGCGTTCGAATCGAAGCTCATCTTGGTGTCGAGCACCAGCAGGTTGCCGGCCTTGTCCTGCACCAGCGGGTTGATTTCCAGCATCGCGCAATCGAGCGCGACGAAGGCATCGAACAATTGCTTCGACAGCACCTGCGCCTGCTTGGCCAGATCGCCCTTCAGCTTGAGCGCGAAGGCCACCGCGCGGCCATGGTGCGGCATGAAGCCCTGCGCCGGGTCGATGGTGATGGTGGTGATCTTCTCGGGGGTCGAGTGCGCAACCTCCTCGATGTCCATGCCGCCCTCGGTCGAAACGATCAGCGCGATGCGGCCGCTGGCGCGGTCCACCAGCATCGACAGGTAGTATTCCTTGTCGATATCGACGCCATCGGTGACGTAAAGGCGGTTGACCTGCTTGCCGGCATCGCCCGTCTGGATGGTGACGAGCGTGTTGCCGAGCATCTCCTTGGCGAACAGCTCAACGTCCTCGAACGACTTGGCGAGGCGCACGCCGCCCTTGGCATCGGCGGGCAGTTCCTTGAACTTGCCTTTGCCGCGCCCGCCGGCGTGGATCTGCGCCTTCACGACATAAAGCGGCCCCGGCAGCGTCCTGGCGGCGGCAACGGCCTCCTCGACGGTCAGCGCGGCAACGCCCGCCGGAATCGCCACGCCGAACTTCGCCAGCAATTCTTTCGCCTGGTATTCGTGGATATTCATCGGATGTTCCCGCAGTTGGGGCCACAAGGGGCCGTTGACGCGGCCGTGCCATAAGGCATCCTCGTAACCATGGAAAGCGGGAATGTTCTCATGGTTTGCGAACGATTCGCAACAGATGATCGACGGGCCATGCCCGCATGATCGATCGCGCACGTCTCGAAGCCATCGTCCGCGAGGCCGGGCGAATCGCGCTCTCGGTCTGGCCGGGGCGCGAGGGCGCGGGCGGTCCGGGGCTGACCGTGTGGGAGAAAGGGCCGAACAACCCGGTCTCCTCGGCCGATCTGGCGGTCGATGCGTTCCTCAAGGCGGAACTCGGCGCGCTGCTCCCCGCCGCCGGCTGGCTGTCCGAGGAAACCGTGGACGATCCCCAGGCGCGCACCGGCGATCTCGCCTGGCTCGTCGATCCGATCGACGGCACCCGCGATTACATCCACGGCCGCGATGGCTGGGCGGTGTCGGTGGGGCTGGTCCGCGCGGGACGGCCGCTGATCGGCGTGCTCCATGCAGCCGGCCGGGGCGAGTTCTGGTATGGCGAGGCCGGACGCGGCGCCACCCGCAACGGCGTGCCCCTTGTCGCCAGCCGCCGCGCCGACCTGCCCGGTGCGCGCGTGCCCGCCCGGATGCTCGGCCCGGAGGATGCCGACCTGACCATGGTCGATCAGCCGAACTCGATCGCGCTGCGCATCGCCATGGTGGCGGCGGGTGAGGCCGATCTGCTGGCCACGCTGCGCTGGGGTTATGAGTGGGACATCGCCGCCGCCGCCCTGATCGCGCGCGAGGCGGGGGCAGCGGTGAGCGATGCGTTCGGCGGGCATCTGGGGTACAACAAGCCCGATCCGCGCGCGTTTGGCGTGCTGGTGACGGCGCCGGCCATCCATGAGGCGGCAGTGGCGCGGTTGGCGGAGCGGGCGGCGCGGTTGGCGTGAAGGTTTGAAGGGGGCCTCCGGCGGCCGGGGGACTGGTGGCTTCGCCGGCCTGCGGCTCCCCCGGACCCCATGCCTTGTCGACGTTGCGGATCATCTCGGCGGGGCGCCATGCGGCGAAGCCGCCATATCGCCTGCGGCGCGGCGACGTTGCGCCAGATGGCCGGCTTCGGCTGACGTGGACAAGGCAAGGGAGCGCGAGGGGCGTGCCCCTCGCATTTCAACTTTCTTCTTGCCCCCTTCGCGACCCGCCCCAAACCTGCTAGATCGCCAATGTGAGCCCGTTCCCCTGGACTGATCTGCCCGTGATTGCGGGCCTTGTGATCCTCAACGGCCTTTTCGCCATGTCGGAAATGGCGATCGTTTCTGCACGACCGGCGCGCCTGAAAGTCCTGGCCGAGCGCGGCGATCCCGGCGCGCGCGTGGCCTTGCAACTGGCGTCCGATCCGGGGCGGTTTCTCTCGACGGTGCAATCGGGGATCACGCTGATCGGCATGGTCGCCGGCGCGTTTTCGGGGGTCAGCTTCGGCGGCCCGGTTGGCGAGCGGCTGGCGGCGCTGGGTGTCCCCGCGCGGTTCGCGCCACAGGCCGGTTTCGCGATGGCCATCATCGTCACCACCTACCTCAGCCTCGTCATCGGCGAGCTGGTGCCCAAGCAACTGGCGCTGCGCGTGGCCGAGCCGATCGCGGTGGTGGCGGCGCGGCCGATGGCGATCTTCGCGCGGGTGTTCGCGCCGGTCGTGTGGCTGCTCGACGAATCGTCGGATGTGTTGCTGCGACTGTTCGGATCGGGGCCGCACGAATCGCAGGAGGTCACCACCGAGGAGCTCCATATGATCATGGCCGAGGCAACGCGATCGGGCGTGATCGAGGAGGAGCAGCACGGCATCATGACCGGCATCCTGCGCCTGGCCGATCGCCCGGTGCGCGAGCTGATGACCCCGCGCACCGAGATCGACCTGATCGAGGCCGATGCCGATATCGCCACGATCCGCGCGCGTCTGGCCGAAACGCCGCACTCGCTGCTGCCGGTCTGCGATGAGGATCACGATCACATCGTCGGCGTGGTGAAAGTGCGCGAATTGTTCGCCGCGTTGCTGGCGGACAACGGCGTTGCGGTGCGCACGCTGATGCGCAAGGCCGAGATCGTGCCGGATCAGCTCGACGCCATCGATGTGCTGCGTACGTTGCAAAGCTCGGGCGTGGGCATGGCGCTGGTGCACGACGAATATGGCGAGTTGCAGGGTATCGTCACCCCGGCGGACTTGCTGGCGGCGCTGGTCGGCGATTTCGTCAGCCACCGCGACGAAGGCGACGTGCCGATGATCGCCGAGGATGCCGATGGCGCGCTGATGCTGGCCGGGGCGTTGCCGGCGGATACCTTGGCCGACAGGCTCGACATCGATCTGCCGGAGCAGCGGGATTATGCCACGGCAGCTGGCTATGCGCTGTCGGTGCTGAAGCGGCTGCCCGATGCGGGCGACAGCTTCGAGGAGCAGGGCTGGCACTTCGTCGTCGCCGAGATGGACGGGCGGCGGATCGAGAAACTCCACGCGCGGCGGTTGGAGCCGGCGACGGGGGATTGAAGTGGAGGATGCATGCGAGGGGTGTCGGAGGTGCCGATTTCCCGAGGGAAATCGGTTGGCCCCTCGCGCTCCCATGCCATGTCGGCGTGGGTTGGCGGTTCGCCGTGGCGCACCGTTGCCGCGCCGCAGGCTATCATGGCCGCTTCGCCGCGTTGCGCCCAAGCCGATGTCACGCACAACGCGCACACGTCATGGGGGTCCGGGGGACGAGTCCCCCGGCCGCCGGAGGCACCCCTTCAAACCTTCAGGCAAACACCCGCAACCGCATCCCCACCGGCATCGCCATCCCGGCCATCACCGCGAAAATCGTGGCCAACCCGCGCCGCCGGTCCGCCAGAAAGCTCGCCGCATCGAGCCGCAGCCCCGCGCGCACATAGCCCAGCGCCGCCAGCGGACTGCCCCCCGCGCGCAGCATCCGCCGCGCGAGGTAGCGGCAATAGAGCGCCTCCAGCGGCCGGCGCGCGTCATGCGACAAGTAGCGCTCGGCTACGGTGCGCCACCCTGCGTACATGGCGGGCAGATCACGCGACAGCCCCTGCCGGCTCAGGCGATAGCCGGTCAGCACGGCATCGACGCCCTCGATCACCCCGCCGCGCGCAATCAGCCGGGCGACCAGATCCTGATCCTCGGCATGGCTCAGCGTCTCGTCGAAACCGCCGGCGGTGAGGAACGCCGCACGGCGCACGACAAGGTTGGAGGCCGTGGCCACCGGGTTCTCGCGCAGCACGTCGGTCAACCCGGGGGTGTGGGGCAGCAGCGCGCTATAGGCATGGGCGCCTGCCAGATCGGCCGCCTCGGGCGCCAGGAAGCCGATGCGGCCATAGCTCGCCACGGCAGCGGGCACCTGCGCATGGGCCAGGACGTGACGCGCGAGCTTTTGCGGCGCCCACAGGTCGTCGGCATCGATGAACGCCACCAGCGGCGCCCGCGCCAGCTCCGCGCCCAGGTTGCGCGCGCTGGAGGCACCGCGATTGTTGCGCCCCACCACGTGGATCCGCGAATCGCGCGCGGCAATGCTCAGCAAGCGCGCGAGGCTGTCGTCGCTCGAACCGTCGTCGATGGCGATCAATTCGAACCGGCACCCCCCCTGCGCCAGCACCGAGGCGACGGTCGCATCCAGCGTGGCGGCGGCATTGTACACCGGCATCACCACCGAAACGTCCGGCACAGCGCGCGGCAAGTCTGCGAACCGCACCTGCGATGCTTGAAATGCGACCATGATTCGAGCCGACCCCCTTGCGACATTGTGGCGTGCCGGCCGCCGGTAATGTCTACGTATGTGTACGGATGGTTTGGTTAAGGCTCCGTTGCCGGCGTTGTCTTGAAACGCCCGGCATTTCCGGCGATAGCCCCGGCATGACGCACGACATCCCCGGCTTCGACCTCGCCACTTTCGTCACTGCAACGCTGGACGAGGACCTTGGTGTCGGCCTGCCCGGCGGTGGCCATGACGTGACCGCCGAGAGCGTGATCCCCGCCGACGCCCGCTTTGCCGGGGTGATGCAGAGCCGCGACGCGATCACCGTCTCCGGGCTGCGGCTGGCCGCCGCGTTCTTCCGCCACCTGGATCCGGGGTGCGAGATCGCGTTCGCGGTTGAGGAGGGCGCGCAGGTGGCCCCCGGCGCGGTGCTGATGCGGATCACCGGCAATGCCCGCGCGCTGCTGACGGCCGAACGTTCGGCGCTGAACACGGTGCAGCACCTCTCGGGCATCGCCACGCTGACGCGCAGTTATGTCGATGCGATGGGGAATGTGAAGGCGCGGTTGCTGGATACCCGCAAGACGCTGCCCGGGCTGCGCTTCCTCGAGAAGTACGCGACCCGCATGGGCGGCGCCACCAACCACCGCATGGGCCTATGGGACGCGGCCATGATCAAGGACAACCACGTCGCGGTCGCCGGCGGCGTGGGCGAGGCAGTGGCGCGGGCCCGCGCGGCAGGTGTCACGCGGATCATCTGCGAGGTCGATCATCTGGAGCAGATCGAACCGGCCATCGCGGCGGGCGCGAATCATCTGCTGCTGGATAACATGGGGCCGGCAATGCTGGCCGAGGCGGTGGCGATCATCGCCGGGCGCGCGGAGAGCGAGGCATCGGGCGGGGTGAATTTGGCTTCGATCGGGGCGATTGCGGCTTCGGGGGTGGATTTCGTCTCGGTCGGGCGGCTGACCCAGAGCGCGCCGGCAGCGGATATCGGGCTGGATTTCGGGGTTATTTGAAGGAAAGGGTTAGATGCGAGGGTCACGACCCTCGCGCTCCCATTCCTTGTCCACGTTGGCGCACGCCCTCGCCGTTGTGCACGCCTTGCGGCGCCGCAGGCTTTTATGGCCGCTACGCGGCGGGGCGCTCCGGCAAGCATCACAGCGCGTCCGAAAAAGGCATGGGGGTCCGGGGGGTCGTGACCCCCGGCCTTCACCTTTTCCCTTGGAAAAACCCGCGCAACAACGCCGCCGCCTCGTCCGCGCCAACCCCCGCATAAACCTCGGGCACATGCATCGCGTGCGCGAACACCCGCGCCCCATGCGCCACGGCTCCACCCTTGGGGTCCTCCGCGGCGTAATACAGCCGCGCGATCCGGGCATGGGCGATCGCCCCGGCGCACATCGCGCAAGGCTCCAGCGTGACCCACAGGTCGCACCCGGTCAGCCGCGAATCGCCCAGCGCCGCCGCCGCCGCGCGAATCGCCAGCATCTCGGCGTGGGCGGTGGGATCGTGGGTGGCGAGAGGGGCGTTGTGCGCGGTGGCGATGATCGCGCCGTCCTTGACGACCACCGCGCCGACGGGCACTTCGCCGGCCAGCGCGCCTTCGCGGGCGACGGCGAGGGCGGCGGCCATCGGTTGGGGGAGCGGCCAGCGGGTCATGCCTTGCCCGTATCCTGCGCGGCAGGGTGCGGCAATGCTTGACCTTTCCAGCCCGAATCGCTAAGCGCGCGCTCTCTCGGCTCGGGTGGACACGCCTCTCGGCCTGTCACCGATTCTCTATCAAGTGAGTGAGCGCCATGTCCCGTATCTGCGAACTGACCGGCAAGGGCCGCCAGATCGGCCACAACGTCAGCCACGCCAACAACAAGACCAAGCGCGTGTTCCTGCCCAACCTGCAGCACGTCACGCTGATGTCGGAAGCGCTGGATCGCAGCTTCCGCTTCCGCGTCTCGACGCACGGTCTGCGTTCGGTCGAGCACGTTGGCGGCCTCGACAACTGGCTGCTGAAGACCCGCGACACCGAGCTGTCGATCAACGCGCTCAAGGTCAAGCGCGAGTTGGTGAAGAAGCAGGCCGCCTGATCGGCCGTTTCTGACCAAGCGCGAGGAGGCCCGGTTCAGCCGGGCCTTTTTCGTTTTGGGGCAGAAGAAAAGGGTGAATGCGAGGGGCTAGCCCCTCGCGCTCCCGTGACCTGTCAGCGTGGGCCTACGCCGGCCACCCTGCGCCAGGTGGCCGCGCCGCAGGCTTAATGGCCGCTGCGCGGCATGGCCCGTGACCGATATCCAGCGCAACATGGACAAGGCATGGGGGTCCGGGGGTCGTGACCCCCGGCCTTCCTCTTTTCAAAGCCCGGCCACCCCACCCTCGGCCGCAATCAAAGCCGCCACCGCCGCCTGCTCCCGCGCGGACAACCCCGGGTGCCAGACGTCGAAGATCATCACCACGCGCAGGTCGTCGCTGGGGTTCGCCGCCTCATGCTCGATGGTGTCATCGAACACGAAGGCTTGCCCCTCCTGCCACAGCCGCGTTTCCGCCCCCACGCGGAACCAGCACCCGGCGGGCACCACCAGCGGTAAGTGGCACACCAGCCGCGCATTGTTCACCCCCACGTGCGCCGGGATCGCGGTGCGCGGCGCCAGCGCTGAGAACATCGCGTTGGGCCCTGCGCCGGGGATCGCCGGCTGGGGGATGTCGGCCAGCACCGCCATCGTCACCGGGCAGCGATCGGCGTTGACGGCCACCCGCCGGCCGCGATCGAACAGGTGGAATGCGGTCCAGTCGCGGTTGTGATTCAGCGGCCGCCACTGGTCGAGCGGCTCGTGCGCGGCATATTGCACGTAGGGCACGCCCTCGGCGCGATCCGAAGCGATCAGCGCCAGCATTTCGGCGCGGATAGCATTAGTGGCCCCCTCCAGCCGGGCCAGCCAGGGAAAGGCGTCGCGCGGATGGAACTCGCGTTCGACCAGACCGGGGTAGTGGAAATGCGTCGGCGTGCTGTGGAACACCCGCGTCTTGCGCAGCAAATTGTCGCGAAACCGGCCGATCCGCCAGGCGACATCGATATCATCGGGCACATCGGCCGCCAGCACCGCATCCAGCCGCCCGGCCCGCGCCGCCAGCCAGCGCGCGTGGCACTGCTCGCCCGCAGCCACCGCCTGCGCCAGCGGTCCGGCCAACGCCCCCGGCGGCCGCTGCGCCAAAGCATGGTCCCAGGCCTGCCCCGCCTCGGGATCGCCGATCTGCTCCAGCAGGCCGGCGCGCATGACCAGCGCGCGGAAATCCAGCGGTGCCAGCCCCAGCGCCGCGTGCACCGCCGCCAGCGCGCGCATCGGCTGGCGCAGCGCCCGGCGCAAACCCGCCAGTTGCAGCCACATCAGCGGATGCGCGGCGGCGCCCTCCAGCGCGTCCTGCAGCCGCTCTGCCGCATCGGCGATATGCCCCGCGCGCACCAGCGCATCGACCTCGGTAAACACCTCGGCCGGCACCGGCGCGCCGGTCATGCCGGGCGTTCCGGGATGCGGTCGTCGGCAATGCCATAGCCGAACGCCTCCGCCCAAGGCGCCAAGGCCGGCAGCACCGGCGCCAGATGCGCCGCATACCGCCGCCATCGCCCCGCCGCGCGGGCATAGAGCGGCTCGGTGACTTGCGCATAGCTGGCGGTGCGCACGGTGCCGCGCGCGCGCGCTGCGGCGCGGTGGTCCATCCCACCCTCGGGCCATGGCAACCCGGCCCAGGCAAACAGCGGCGCCAACTCACCCTCCGGATCGGCGACCAGCCGCTCGTAGACCACCTCGGCCACGGGCAGATCGAACGCCGCGCGCGCCGCCCGCCACTGCGCAAAGGTGGCGTCGTAGAGCGCCGCCGCGTCGCCGGGATCGAGGAAGTTGGCCATCGCCTCGTTCGGGCGGAAATTGGCCATCAGGCAACTGAGCACCACATCGCACGGGTGGCGCAGCGCCAGAATGAACCGCGCATCGGGGAACAGCCGGCGGATCATCGGCACTTTGGCGAGGTGCATCGGGTGCTTGTCGACCAACACCGTGTCCGCCGCCAGATCGACCGCCGCGCCGGCGCGCTGCCAATAGGTCTCGCGCGCGGCGAGGATGTCGGCGCCCGACATCGCGGCCAGCCCGCCAATGCCCCCCACCGCGCGGTGGAGGTCGCCGATGAACGGCTCCTCCTCCAGCACACGCACCTGCGGCACCGCCATCAGCATCGTGTCGAGCAACGTCGTACCCGAGCGCGGGAAGCCGACGATGAACAGCGGGCTCGGGCGGTCGGCGGGGGGGGCCGGGGTCCAGCCCGCCGCCCAGGCCGGCGTCATCACCGGCGTCTCCGCCGCCAGCGCCGCGCGAAACCCTGCGGCGCGCGCGCGCGGATCGGCGGGATCGGCGGCGGTGGCGGCATTCATCGCGGCAAAGGCGGCAAAGGCCTCGTCACTGCGCCCCAGCCGATCGAGCAGCAGCCCGCGCAAGGCAAAGCGGTGGATGTCGAGGATCTCGTCGCCAACGCTATCGAGCGCGGCCAGCGCCCCGGCAAAGTCGTTCTCGCGCTTCAGCCGCAGCGCGTCGACGAAGGCGATCACGCTGGGCGCGGCCCCGGCCGCCGACGCGCGCGCGCGCAAGGGCGCCAGCGCCTCGTGCCGGTTGGCGCGCTCATAAACCGCCGCCAGCCCGACCAAAGCCGCTGTATGCGCGGGGGCGGCGGCCAGCGCGGCCTCGAAATCGGCCTCCGCTATGGCGTGATCGTCGCGCAGGGTAGCAACGTGGCCGTGGTCGGCGCGGATGTCGGGATCGGCGGGCGCGCGCGCCGCCGCCATGCCCAGCACGGCCCAGGCCTCGTCCCCGCGCCCCTGATCGTGCATCAGGCGGAACAGGTCGGCGCAAGGATGCGCGTCATCAGGGAAACGCGCCGCCGCCGCGCGCAGCACCGCCTCCGCCTCATCGACGCCGCCGGCCTGCACCAAGGCCTGCGCCAAGTTTACATGCACCGGCGGCGCATCCTCCGCCAGCGCCAGCGCGCGGCGCAGCGCGGTCACCGCCTCGGCCGGCCGCCCATCGGCGAGCAAGGTGTTGCCAAGGTTGTTCCAGGTCGCCCAATCTGCGGGCTGCGTCGCCACGACATGGCCATAGAACGCCAAGGCCGCTGCCAGATCGCCCGCCTCCTGCGCCAGATGGCCGCCGATGCGCGCGATGCGCAGGCTCTGGTCGGCGCGTGCCGCCGCCAAGTCGCACAGCGCCCGAGCGCCATCGTGATCGCCAATGCGGAACCGGGCATCGACGAGATTGGCGCGGATCACCGGATCGTCCGGCCGCTGCACCAGCGCGCGTGCCAGCCACGGTGCAGCCCGCGCGAATTGCCCGCGCATGCACTCGACCGTGCCGGCCATCGCCAGCAGGACTGGATCGCTGGTCCCCGGGCCGATCGCGCCGGCCGCCATCATCGCCGCCGCATCCAATTGCCCGCCGCGTATCGCCGCCGCCATCCGCCCCAGCAGGGCGGGATCCGTGCCGCTCATCCGTGTGTCTACCCCGCGCGCGCGGACATCGCCGCGTCCCTCACAAAATGGAAACGGCGGCCCCCGCGAGGGGACCGCCGTTCCATGTAACGTGGTTGACGGTGAATCAGAAGTTCATCGTCAGGCCGGTGTAGATGTAACGGCCCAAAGCGTCGTAGGCGCCCGGATAGGTGTTGCCGTTGCAATAGACGCCCTGGCAGTTGGTGGTTGTGACCAGCGGCGGATCCTTGTCGAGCATGTTGTTCACACCTGCACGGAAGCTCAGCTCGCTGTTGACCTTGGCGGTAAAGCCGAGGTCGAAGTAGCTCTGAGAGCCGATGTGCGCACCGTAGCCGGTGTAGGAGCCGGCCCCACCAAGCACGGGGTTGTTCGCGTCCGCATCGACCGGACCCATATAGCGCCAGGCCACCGAGAGACCGATGCCGTTCTCGCCGGTGAAGGTCACGCGGGCCTTGTGGCGCCACACCGGCTCGGGCGAACCGCAACGGACGCCATAGTAGCCGACACAGTCGTAGGCCGCGCTCACACCGTTGTAGGTGACGAGCTTGTCGGTCACAACGCCGTCGAGGCTGGCAGACAGCGTGCCCTTGCCCAGGAAGTGGTGGTTGTAGGCCAGGGCGAAGTCATAGCCCGCAGTCTGCACGTAACCGATATTTTGATCGACATCCGTGACGTAGCCGTTGGTGGTCAGCCACAGCGAGCCAGTGGCCGGATCGCGATGGACGAGCGAGCAGAACGACAGGTTGGTACCGCTGCTGCAATCGTCGAGGATGACCTGGGCGCCGATGCCGCCGATCGAGTCCTTCACCTTGATGTTGAAGTAATCGACGCTCAGCGACAGGCCGCGGATGGAGCTGGGGGTCAGGATGACGCCCAAGGTCTTGGTGATCGCGACTTCGGGCGAGAGCGCGGGGTTGCCGCCCTGCAGGCCGTTGTACTGGCCGGAGGAGTTGGCAATCACGGTCTGCCCGACCTTCAGGCCCTGCGCGATACAGCCGGTATCCGCCGCAGTGATCTGGAACCCAGCGCAGGGATCGGCCGAAACCGAGCTGTCGAGCGAAACGTGATCGGTCGTGAACAGCTCGAGCAGATTCGGCGAACGCACGGCGCGGTTGATCGACCCACGGAAGGTGATGTCGGTCGTCGGCGCGGCCGTCAACTGAACGCCCCAAGTGTTAGTGCCGTAGGTGCGGTTCCCTTGCAGACCATAATGCGAGTAACGGTAAGACCCGTCGAGCGCGATCTCGTGGAACAGACCATCCTGCATGATCGGCACCGAAACTTCGGCAAAGCCTTCGACCACATGGTAGCTGCTGAGCGAGGTCGGCAGCGTCGCACCGCCCTGGCCGGCGAGATCGCCGGTCGAGAACTCGAGGTCGGTGTTCAGGCGCAGCGCCTCACGGCGATATTCGCCGCCGACGGCGAGCTGGATGCCGTCCTTGGCCCAGGGGCTCTTGAAGCCATAGGTGCCCAGATCGCCCGACAACGTGCCGGACACGACGTTCTCGCTGGTGAAGCCGCTCTTCTTGCCGACGCCCTCGATATAGTTGAGCGCAGCGCTCGACACGCCGTTGCCCGAGAAGATGTCGTAGGGGACGCACGACTTGTCAGAGCCGTCGACCACCGATTGGCAGGTCGGCGTGCCGTTGACGCTCACCACGTCGAGCGCGTTGGTCAGCTTACGCACCGAGACGTCGTTGTAGTACGCCTCGTGATAGGCCGCGCGCCAGTACTGGTAATAGAGGTCATAGTGCCAGCCATGGCCGATATCGCCCTTGGTGCCCAGCACCTGGCGGAAGTCCAGGTGGTTCAGGTCATCGATGCGCGGGCCACCTTCGGTGTTGCGCTTCAGGATGATGGCTTCGGCGGTGTTCGGCGCGACGAGGTTGCTCGATTGGCAGAGCTGGCCCACTTCCTGCGCGGTCAACAGCGGGTTGTCGCAGTTGAGCGTCAGAGTGTTGCCGAAGTCACCCGACGGCGCGATCTGCGCCAGCGAGTGGTCCGCCATGAACATGAACTCGCTGTACGGGTGGAACGCGGGGCTCACCTCGTAATCGGCGAAGATGCCGGCGGTGTAGCGCTCGTCCGGACGCTGGAAGTAGTTGGTCGGCGCAAAGTTGTAGACGTTCGACTTATTCGGAATGAGCTTGCCACCACCCAGCGAACCGTACGTCGACGAGGACGCCCCGGCCGGGGTGTAAATGATATTGCTCGACGTATGCGAACCGCCACAGCTCGTGCCACTCAGTGAGCACGAGCTGTAATCGCGCTGGTTCTGGGTGATCGCGGCCGCACGGCGATAGGTGAAGTAGGCCTCGATGTGGCCGGCGCCGCCGCCCAGCTTGTGGCCCCAGGCGATCGAGGCATCGACGTTGTCACCGTCAAGCGAGCTGCCCTTGGGGTAGCTGTAACCGACGTTGCCCTTGGCGGTCTGCGCGTCGAGCAGCCCGTCCATGTACTTGTTGCCGTTGTCGTGCTGGTAGAAGCCATTGTTAACGTCGATGCGGAAACCCTCGAGGTCGGTATCCATCACGAAGTTGACGACGCCGGCAACCGCGTCCGCACCGTACTGCGCGGAGGCGCCACCGGTGGTGATATCAACTCGCTTCAGCAGCGAAACCGGGATGAAGTTGACGTCGGGATTGACGTCAATCGGATCGCCCGAACCCATGCGGCGGCCGTTGATCAGGACCAGCGTGCGCTGAGGACCCAGGTCGCGCAGGTTGACTTCAGCCGTGCCGGTTGCGCCGTTCGAAATACCCGACGACTGCGCCGCGAACACCTGCGGCAACTGGTTGAGCAGGTCTTCCGCCTTGGTCACGCCCGACAGCTTGATGTCGGCATTGGTCACCGAGGTGATCGGCGTGGCCGATCTCAGGTTGGGCGAGATGATGCGGGTGCCGGTGACGACGATGTCCGCCGTATCGACAGGCTTGGCATCTTGCGCGAACGCCGGACCGGCAATCAGCGCAAGACCGAGCGCCAGCGGCGCGGCGCTGCTCTTCAGGAACTTGGACGAGTTCAGATTCATGATGACCCCCAGATGGGGCGGGACCGGCACTGTGCGCCATGCCCCGCAAAAGCTCCCCGGGTCCACCTTTGCGTCGCGTCGGTTCAAATCCCCACAGAACCGACGCGCCCTCCGGTATGCCGAGGACGATGGCTCTTCATGACGGAGCGATGAACGCAGTGCAAAACGATTGAAACACTTTGAACCACAATTCACCCTGAATGTGGCGATTCTGCCACAACTCGGCCGCCGCGAATCCAGCGCAAAATCAACAGTTTTGGCCTGCTGAAAACAGCAATGTGTCCCGATGGGCACGCTGCTGCAAAATATCCTTACAATTCGGCGTCCAAGATTGGTGCATTTTTGCGACATCTGCCGCCGCGCGGCTTGTGTACAATCCCGGAGGAACCGCGCCTCAGCCCATCGACCCCACGAACAACAGCGGATCCAGCCGCGCCGTGCGCCACTTGATCGCCCAGTGCAGGTGCGGGCCGGTCGCGCGGCCGGTCATCCCCACCGCGCCGAGCAGCTGGCCCTGCGTCACGCGGTCGCCCACTTTCACCGACAGCGCGCTGGAGTGCAGGAACGCGCTGCCCAGCCCCATGCCGTGATCGATCATCAGCAAGTGCCCCTCCAGCGTGAACGGCACATCGCCGGCGGCCAGCACCACCACCCCATCCGCCGGCGCGGCATAAGGCGTGCCCTGCGGCAGGGCGATGTCCAGCCCGGGGTGATAGGCCGCCGGATGGGTCTGGCCATCGGGATCGCGGAACACCCGCTGCGCGCCGAACAGGCCCGAGATACGGCCCTGTGCCGGCCAGTGGAACGCCTGACGCCAGCCATCGCTCTTGCCGATGCCGGCGCGGGCGGCGGCGATCTGCGCCAGCTCGCCCGCGCGGATGCGGGCGAACTCGGCATCGGGCAGGCCCGGCGGGTGGAAAGGGGCGTTGACCGTCTGCACGTCCCACTGGCGCGGGGCGATGGTCAGCGGCATCGGCGAGACACGCCCATCGGCCAATTGCGCGCTGAGCAAAGCGGCCGGCGGGGCATCGCGATCGAAGGCGATGAGAAACGCGCCTGTGGCCGGATCGAACGGCACATCCGCGCCGTCCAGCGTCAACCGCGCCACCGCATGCGACACCCGCCCCAGCGCCCAGCCGCCCTGGCTCAAACGTGATTCGGTCAGCGTAATCGGCACATCCGGCACGATCGCCGCCGCGCGATCAGCCCACGCCAACAGCGCCAAACCGGCCAGCGCATCGCGCCGGCGGATCATCCGGCCGCGCGTGCGGGGGCCAGATGCGGCGTCGCCACCTGCGGGCTGGCATAGGCCTCCTGCCGATCGACGCTCCAATAACGCAGGGCATCGAGCGGGATACGCTCCCCCGTCACGGCGCAGAGCACATGGCTCCCCGGTTTCATCACGCGAAAGCCGTTGGGCTGATAGAGCAACACGGCGGGGCGATCGGCAGACGACATCAGCATGGGCAGCAAGATAGCACCGCGCAGGCATGGGGGCAATTCGCGGGGGAAAAACAAGGGGCAATCAAGCGGCCATGGCCCCTTGGACCCCAACCCTTTTTTGGGAGCGCATGACGGCGGGGTAACACCCTGCGGCGCCCGAAGTGACGCGCAGCCGCGCCGTTTTGCACACCGCAAAGGAATGGGGGGAGCGAGGGGCGTGCCCCTCGTATTTCACCCTTGTTCTTTCACCCGAACAGATCGGCCTGCGGCGCCTCGCCCGGCTTGCGCGCCGGCTTGGCAGGACGCGGCGGCGCGGCGTCCACCGGCGCCACCTCCACCAGCCCGTCACGGAAATGCAGCGTCAGCCGCGCCGCGCGCCCGGCCGCGCCGGCATCGACCAAGGTGCGCCCCTCGGCCGTCACGCGCACATAGCCGCGCGCCAACACGTTGTCCGGATTGAGCGAGGCCATCACCCGCGTCACCGCCGCCAGCCGCTGCGCCGCATCGCCCTGCCGCCGCTGTAGCAACACCGGCGACAACCGCTGCGCCGCCAGCCGCTCGCGCGCGCGTTCCAGCCGCGCCGCCAGCAACGGCAGCGACAACCGCCCGCCGACTCGCTGCAACGCCATGCCGGCGACTTGCGCCCGCGTCGCCAAGGCGCGGCCGAGCCGGTCACCCGCCGCATCCAGAGCCTGCGTCGGCCCGGCCAGCAAGGCCTGCGGTTGTGGCAAACGCTGCGCCCGCGCGGCCAGACGCTCCGCCGCCAGACTGCCCAGCCGCGCCACCGCCCGGCGCGACCGAAGCCCGTATTCCTCCACCGTAAATGCCAGATCCGCCCGCACCGGCACCGCCATTTCGGCCGCCGCCGTCGGCGTGGGTGCGCGCAGATCCGCCGCGAAATCGGCCAGCGTCGTGTCGGTTTCATGCCCAACGGCGCTGATCACCGGGATCGACGACTCGGCGATGGCGCGCACCACCGCTTCCTCGTTGAAACTCCACAAGTCCTCGATCGAGCCGCCCCCGCGCGCCACGATCACCACATCGGGTCGTGGCACCGGGCCGCCGGGCGCCAGATCGGAAAACCCGCGCACCGCCGCCGCCACTTGGAGCCCCGCGCCCTGCCCCTGCACCAGCACAGGCCAGACGATCACATGCGAGGGGAACCGATCCTCCAGCCGATGCAGGATATCGCGGATCACCGCGCCGGTGGGCGATGTCACCACACCGATCACGCGCGGCAGCACCGGGATCGGCCGCTTGCGCGCCACGGCGAACAGCCCCTCCGCCTCCAGCCGCGCCTTCAGCTTGGCCAGCAGCGCCAGCAACGCCCCCTCGCCGGCGATTTCCATCCGCTCGATGACGATCTGATAGTTCGACCGCCCCGGATAAGTCGTGAGCTTGCCGGTGGCGATCACCTCCAGCCCATCCTCGGGCCGGAATGCCAGCCGCGCCGCGCCGCCCTTCCACATCACCCCGTCGAGCCGCGCGCCCTCGTCCTTCAGCGCCAGATAGAGGTGCCCCGATGCCGCCCGCTTCACCCCCGACAATTCCCCGCGCACCCGCACGAACCCGAAGCGGTCCTCGACCGTTCGTTTCAGGCGGGCGGAAATCTCGGTGATGGACAGCGGGGCGGAATTGTCGCCGGGGGCATCCTTCGCTACCAGCCCGGCATTCTCTACACCGTCATCGGAAAAGGGCGAGGAAGCGGCCATGAACATCCTTCTGCTGGGCTCGGGCGGGCGCGAACATGCGCTGGCGTGGCGGCTTTCGCAATCCACACTGCTGGCGGGTGGCGGTACACTCTACGCCGCGCCGGGCAACCCCGGGATCGCCGCCCATGCGACGTGCGCGGCGCTGGACGCGACCGATCATGGCGCGGTGCTGCGGTTTTGCGCCGAACACGCGGTGGGGCTGGTGGTGATCGGGCCAGAGGCGCCGCTGTGCGATGGCCTCGCCGATTCGCTGCGTGGGGCGAGCGTGCCGGTGTTCGGCCCGGGCCGCGCGGCGGCGCAGTTGGAGGGCTCGAAAGGCTTCACCAAGGATATGTGCGCCACCGCGCAGATCCCCACCGCCGCCTATCAACGCGTGGCCAGCGCGCATGAAGGCATCGCCGCGCTGGAGCGTTTCGCTTGTCCCGTGGTGGTAAAGGCCGATGGCCTCGCCGCCGGCAAGGGCGTGATCATCGCCGAAACCCGCGAAGAGGCCGAAGAGGCCATCCGCAGCATCTTCGACGGCGCCTTCGGCACGGCCGGCGCCGAAGCGGTGATCGAGGAATTCATGACCGGCGAGGAGGCCAGCTTCTTCGCGCTCACCGATGGCAGGGCGATCGTCGCCTTCGCCTCGGCGCAGGACCACAAGCGCGTGGGCGAGGGCGACACCGGCCCCAACACCGGCGGCATGGGCGCCTACTCCCCCGCGCGCGTGTTGACGCCCACGCTGGAGGCCGAGACCATGGCCAGGATCATCGCCCCCACGGTGAAGGCCCTGGCCGATGCCGGCACGCCCTATTCGGGCGTGCTGTTCGCCGGGCTGATGCTGACCGAGGCTGGCCCGAAGCTCATCGAATACAACTGCCGCTTCGGCGATCCCGAGTGCCAGGTGATCCTCACCCGGCTGGAAAGCGACCTCGGCGAACTGCTGCTGGCCTGCGCCGAGGGGCGGCTGGCCGAGGCCGAAACGCCGCGTTTTTCGGAGGATGTGGCGCTGACAGTGGTGATGGCGGCCAAGGGCTATCCGGGGACGCCGGAAAAGGGCTCGCTCATCGCCGGGATCGCCGCCGCCGAGGCCACCGGCGACGTCCGCGTGTTCCATGCCGGCACCGCGCTGGATGCCCATGGCGGGCTGGTGGCCAGCGGCGGGCGGGTGCTGAACGTCACCGCGCGCGGGGCCACTGTGCAGGCGGCGCAGGCGGCGGCCTATCGGGCGGTGGATGCCTTGGATGCGCCGGGGTTGTTCTGTCGGCGCGATATCGGCGCGCGGGAAGTGGCGCGCGAAGTTCAAGGGTAAAAGCAGGGGCCTCCGGCGGCCGGGGGTCACAACCCCCGGACCCCCATTCCTGTCTTCATGGCGCACCAGATAAGCCGAGCGCCCTGCGGCAAAGCCGCCTTAAAATATGCCGCTTCGCGGAGGCGCTACAACGCGCGCAGGGCGCAACGAAGACAGGAACGGGGAGCGCGAGGGGTTTGCCCCTCGCATCTATCCCTTAAACCTTCACCCCACCAAAGCCGCCAGATCCGCCTCCGGCCGCGCGCCGTAATGCGAGATGATCTCCGCCGCGCACACCGCGCCCCGGCGCAGGCACTCCGCCAGCGGCAGACCCCGCACGTGCCCCGAGAGGAACCCGGCGGCAAACAGATCCCCCGCCCCGGTGGTATCGACCACGCGCTCCACCGGCGCTGCGGCCACTTCGGCACGTTCACCGCGCGCCTGCGCCACGGCGCCGTGGGGCCCGCGCGTCACCACCAACACCGGCACGTGCTGCGCCAGCGAGGCAAAGCCTTCCTCGAAATCCTCGGTGCCGGTCATCGCCGCCAGTTCGCTTTCGTTGGCGAAGAGGATGTCGATATGGCCATCGACGATCAGCCCCCGGAAGTCGTCGCCATGGCGCGCGATCACGAAGGCGTCGGAGAGGCTGAGCGCGACCTCGCGGCCCACCACGCGGGCGGCGGCGATGGCTCCACGCATGGCGGCGCGCGGCTCGAGCGGGTCCCAGAGGTAGCCTTCGAGGTACAGCACCCGCGCCGAGGCGATGTGCGCCCCGGTCACCGCCCGGCTGGGCAGGATCTGCGAGGCGCCGAGATACGTGTTCATCGTCCGCTGGCCGCAGGGCGAGACGAAAATCAGGCAGCGCGCGGTCGAAAGCGCCTCGTCGATCGCGGGGGTGGCGAACTCGACGCCGGCGGCGCGGATGTCATGGGCGAAGACGGCGCCCAACTGATCGTCCGCGACCTGGCCGATGAACGCGCACTTGGCGCCCAGCGCGGCCAGCCCGGCCAGCGTGTTCGCCGCCGATCCGCCTGAAATCTCGCGCGCGGGGCCCATCGCGGCATAGAGCGCCTCGGCCCGCTCGGTATCGACCAGCGTCATACCCCCCTTCTGCAGGCCCAGCCGCTCGATATCCGCGTCCTCGCAAGGGGCCATGACGTCGACGATGGCATTCCCGATGGCAATCACGTCCAGCGTGATGTCGGGGACGATGTGGGGCATGATCCGGTCCTGCATGAGCCCATAGGGGCTGGAAACGCGTGTCGCCTAACCGCTTCGCCACCGCATCACAAGCCGGCAGACAGTGCAGCGCGCAGAACGCGGCGATGTTCCCCGGACTGTCCCTTTCGGGGGCGGGCGTTGACAGCGGACCGCCGCGCGGCAAAGGCTGGCCGGCGATGCTGTGCCGACCTGCCCCCCGCATGAACGCCGCCGCGCTGCTGGGCGTGGCCTTGTTGCTGGCCGGCTGCGGCGGGGCGATCCCCGCGGGCCCCGGCGCGCTGCCCGCCCCGGCCCGCGCCGCGCGCCACCCGGCGCTGCCGACGGCACGCCCGCTGTCCCTGCCGGGCCTGGAAGGCGTGATCGGCGCCGATGCCCCGCAACTGGTCCGCCAGTTCGGCACCCCGCGACTCGACGAGATGGAGGGCGATTCGCGCAAGCTGCAATTCGCCGGGACGCCCTGCGTGCTGGACGTGTACCTCTATCCGCCGGCTGCCGGTGCGGCGCCGCGCGCGACTTATGTCGAGGCGCGCCGGGCGACCGATGCGCGCGAGGTCGATCGGGCGGCTTGCGTGGGGTTGCTGCGCAAGGAAGCGGGGAAGTAAGGCGGCCTCCGGCGGCCGGGGGTCACAACCCCCGGACCCCCTGACGTTTTTGGTGGGGCTTGATCGGGGCTTTTTCTCTGCGGCGAAGCCGCCTTCAATAGCCCGCTTCGCGGAGGCGCTACGACGAGCGCAGGGCGCGACACATACAGGAATGGGGAGCGCGAGGGGTTTACCCCTCGCATTTCACTCTCTGCCAACCACCCCTGCCAGCACATCTTCCGCCGCCACGCCGCTTTCATCGACATGGCCCGTCGGATCCGGATGGATCAGCACCTCGATGTCGGGAAACTCGCTCAGGATCTTGGCCTCGATCTCGTCCATCACGTCATGGGCCTCGGCCACGGACATGCGGCCATCCATCCAGACGTGGAACTGCACGAAGTGGCGGTTGCCGGCGGTGCGGGTGCGCAAGTCGTGGATGCCCTCGATCTCCGGATGGCGGGCCAGCACCTCGAGGAAGCGGTTCTTCATGTCGTCGGGCCATTCGTGGTCCATCAACTGGTCCACCGCCTGGGTCGATGCCTCCCACGCGCCCCATCCCAGCCACAGCGCGATGGCGATGCCGAACACCGCATCGGCCCAGTGCCACCCGGCCAACTGATCCAGCACCAGCGCGGCGATCACCGCCACGTTCATCACCAGATCGGCCTTGTAATGCAGGTGGTCGGTGGAAATCGCGATACTGGCGGTCTGGCGGATGACATGCCGCTGCCACGCCAGCAGCCCCAGCGTGCCGACGATCGCCACCGCCGAGACGATCACGCCGGTCCCGGCGTCGGCGGTATGCGTGCCGGCCACCAGCTCGGTGCCGGCATGGCCCATCAGCCCCACCGCCGAGACCGCGATCAGCACCACCTGCAACAGCGCCGAAATCGCCTCGGCCTTGCCATGGCCGAAGCGGTGGTTGTCATCATCGGGCAGGCCGGCGATCCACACCCCGGCCAGCGTGGCGATGCTGGAGACCAGATCGAGCGCGGTATCGGCCAGGCTGCCCAGCATCGCGGTGGAGCCGGTCGCGTACGCGCCCCAGCCCTTCAGCCCGAGCAGCACGCTGGCCATCGAGATGCTGGCGATGGCCGCGCTGCGGTTCAGCGCGGAATGCGCCGCGCTCACGGGTAGAGCAGCGTACTGGCCCAGCCGGCGCCGGGAGTGAATACATAGCGCCGGCGGTCGTGCAGCCGGTTGGCGCGGTCGCACCAGAACTCCATCGCGGTGGGGATCAGGCGAAAGCCCTTCCAGTGCGCCGGGCGCTCGACCTCGCCACCCTCGAACCGCGCCACCGCCGCCGCATAGGCATCGACGAAGGTCTGGCGCGAATCGAGCGGCGCCGATTGCTGCGAGGCGACCGCGCCCAGTTGCGAGTCGCGCGCCCGGCTATGGAAATAAGCGTCGGCGGTGGCGGCATCGACCTCGCTCAGCGGGCCCTCGATGCGGATTTGCCGGCGCAGCGATTTCCAGTGGAACAGCAGCGCCGCGCGGGGGTTGGCGGCGATCTCGGCGCCCTTGCGGCTGCGCGCGTTGGTGTAGAACCGAAAGGCCCCGGCGCCATCATGGGTCTCCGCGCCTTCATGGCCTTTCAACAGCACCATGCGCACCGATGGAATCGCCTCCGCCGTGGCCGTGGCCAGCGCCATCGCGTTCGAATCGTTGGGTTCGCTGGCGCGCGCCTCGGCCATCCAGGCATCGAACAGCGCGTGTGGATCGCCATGCGGCAAGGCGGTTTCGGCCAAGGCGGCGGCATCGATGGAGGTGGTCACGGGTGGGGTCTCCCCGGGGGATCGGCAAGGGGTGCGGGGGTAGCGGCGTGCCCGCGCCCCCGCGCGGGCCTCTCCATAGCCGCCCGCCGCGCGCCGGCAAACCCCTGCCCCGATGTCAATTCGGCCCTATTGCCCGCCGCGTGCGACTTGTCGGACGCCCCGCGCCACCCTAGCTAGGGGGTTATGGCAGCAGATCCTTACACGACCCTTGGTGTGGCACGCGGCGCGAGCGAGAAGGACATCAAGTCCGCCTATCGCAAGCTGGCCAAAGAGTTGCACCCCGATCACAATCAGGACAACCCCAAGGCGGCGGAGCGTTTCTCCGAAGTGACGCGCGCCTATGACCTGCTTTCCGATGCGGACAAGCGCGCCAAATTCGATCGCGGCGAGATTGACGTCGATGGCAACCCGCAGTTTGCCGGCGGCCATGGCGGTGGCGGCTTTGGTGGCGGTGGCGGCGCGGGCGGCTTTGGCGGGTTCGGCGGGGGCGAGAATGTCGACATGAGCGACATCCTCGAAGGCCTGTTCGGCGGGCGCGCCGGTGGGCGCGGGCCGGGCGGCTTCGGCGGCGGCGGCTTTGGCCAGCGCGCGGCGCCGCGTGGGGCCAACGTCTCCTATCGCCTGTCGGTGACCCTGCCCGATGCGGCAACGCTCGCCAGCCAGCGGATCACGCTCTCGGGCGGCTCGACCATCGATCTCAAACTCCCCGCCGGGGTGGAGGACGGCACGCAAGTGCGCCTCGCCGGCAAGGGCGAGCCCGGCCCCGGCGGCGCGGGCGACGCCCTGGTGACGATCGCCATCCAGCCCCACGCCTTCTTCAAGCAGGATGGCGACAATGTCCGCCTCGACCTGCCGATCACGCTGGACGAGGCGGTCAACGGTGCCAAGGTCAAGGTGCCGACGGTCGAGGGCGCGGTGATGCTGACCGTGGCGCCGGGCACGTCCTCGGGCCGCACGCTGCGGCTGAAGGGGCGCGGCTTCACCCGCAAGGACGGCAGCCGTGGCGACCAACTGATCACCCTCGAAATCGCCCTGCCCGAGAAGGACGAGGATCTCGCCGCCCGGCTCGACGGCTGGCGCGATACCCGCGATTTGCGCGGGCGGTACGGGGTCTGAACGGGCGCGCGGGCATGACCCTGACCCGCGCCCGCAGCGAAGCCCCGATCGCCCCGCCGCCAAACGTGCCGATGGCGCGGCCCCGCCGTCTGGGCCCGGTGACGATCGGCGCGCGCACCGTGGCGGTGATCCAGCGGGTGGTGGTGGGCGTGTGGCAGGATGGCTTCATCCATGCCGGCAATCTCGCCTACATGTCGATTTTGGCGCTGTTTCCGTTCTGCATCGTCGTCGGCGCGCTGTTCTCCGCCGTGGGCGCGGGGGCGGAGAGCGCCGAGTCAGTCCACGCCTTCCTGCGCCCGCTGCCCAAAGTGGTGGCCCGCGCGATCGAGCCGGTGGCGGTCGGCGCGATCGGCGCGCGGCATGGCTGGCTGCTGTGGGCCGGCGGCGCGGTGGGGTTGTGGACCGTCACCAGCCTGATCGAGACCATCCGCGATATCCTGCGCCGCGCCTATGGCAGCCCGCCGCCCCGGCGCGAGTGGTGGCGTTATCGGCTGGTGTCGGGCGGGATCATAGTGCTGGCGGTGGTGCTGTTGCTGGCCTCGCTTTACGCGCAGGTGGCGATCACCACGGCGCAAGTCGTGATCACCGAGCACTTCCACCGCCATCTCGATGCCATCGTTTCGCTGCGGATCTCGCGGGTGGTGCCGGTGGGGGTGCTGTTCCTCGCCATGGTGCTGATCTTCGTCGCGCTGACCCCGGCGCAGTACCGCCGGCGCGGCCCCAAGTGGCCCGGGGCGCTGCTGGTGACGGCGTGGTGGGGGGTGGTTTCGGTGCTGCTGCCGGTGCTGCTTCAGCGCGTGTTCACCTATGATCTCACTTACGGCAGCCTTGCCGGGGTGATGATCGCACTTTTCTTTTTCTGGCTGGTTGGCCTAGGGGTGGTCACAGGTGCCGAACTGAACGCCGCACTCGCCGTCGAGGCGGGGCGCGACGCGATCGGACAGGCGGATAATATCGCCGGGCACAGGCAGGACGAACAGGGAATCGAATAAATGACGGGACTGATGGCAGGGAAACGCGGGCTGATCATGGGCCTTGCGAACGACAAGTCGCTGGCATGGGGCATCGCCAAGAAGCTGGCCGAGCACGGCGCCGAACTGGCCTTCACCTACCCCAACGCCGCAATCGAAAAGCGCATGCGCCCGCTGGCCGCGCAACTGGGCAGCGATTTCGTGTTCCCCTGCGATGTGGGTGACGCCGCCGCGATGGACGAGGCCTTTGCCACATTGGCCGCGCGCTGGCCCAAGATCGATTTCGTCGTCCACGCCATCGGCGCCTCGGACAAGAACGAACTGCGCGGGCGCTACTCCGACACCAGCCTCGAGAATTTCCTCTTCACCATGAACATCAGCGTCTACTCGCTGACCGCCGTGGCGCAGCGGATCCTGCCGCTGATGACCGAGGGCGGATCGATCCTGACGCTGACGTACTATGGCGCGGAAAAGGTCGTCCCGCACTACAACGTGATGGGCGTGGCCAAGTCGGCGCTGGAAACCAGCGTCAAGTACCTCGCCATGGACCTGGGGCGCGACAACGTGCGCGTGAACGCGATATCCGCCGGCCCGATCCGCACGCTGGCCGCCAGCGGGATCGGCGACTTCGGCCTGATCCTCAAGTGGAACGAGTTCAACTCGCCGCTCGGCCGCAACGTCACGATCGAGGATGTCGGCGGGGCGGGGCTGTACTTCTGCTCGGACCTGTCGTCCGGCGTGACCGGCGAGATCCACCATGTCGATGCAGGGTACAACGTGATCGGCATGAAGCGCGAGGATGCGCCGGATATTACGCTGGCCTGAAGGGATTTAAGGGAGTGGATGCGAGGGGCTAGCCCCTCGCGCTCCCGAGACTTGTCGACATTGCGCGGGCGCTACCGCGTTGCGCGTGATGGCGCGGCAGTCAGGCTGGGCGATACCGCGCGGTTAACGCTACATCCGCGCCGGAAGACATGATGGCGGCTTCGCCGCAGGGCGCTCCGCCGATACCCGGCACAATCCAAAAGGAATGGGAGCGCGAGGGGCGTGCCCCTCGCATTTCAACCTTTCCCGCTCAATGCCCGCTCGCAGGGCTCGGCGGCGCCGCTCCCGTAGCTGGATCCTGCGCCGCACGCTGGCGGGCGTCATAGTCCTTCTCGGCCGCTTCGACATCGGCCTGAGTCTTGGCCGCATCGCTGTCGATGTGCGACAGGCGCTTCTCGCGCTCGGCCTGGATCATTTTCGAGAACTGCACGTCCGACGAGGCCTTCTTCTCGGCGGCGTAGTTGTTGAGCAGCTTGCCCTCGCACCCGGTCCACCCCCCCGGCCCCACGGCCGAGCAGCTGTTGGTGCCGGTCGATCCCACGGTTTCATAGGCCAGCGTGCGCTGGGTCCAGCTTTCGTCCTGGCGGCCCGGCTGGTTGCGGAACGGCGCGGGGATGCGATAGCGCTCGGCTTCGGGCTTGCGCGCGCAGACGGTGATCTCGCCGCTCGACGAGGTGGGGCATTTGTCATCACCGAAGATGATGACCATGTTGACCTTGTCGGCATCGCCATTGCCGCCGGTGTTGGGGCTGACGTCCTGCGCCCGGGCCGCGCCGCCGGCCACGGCCAGCGCCAGTGCAAGGGGGGCGGCAAGGCGGATGGTGAAACGGCGGGACATCGGGGGTACTCCTGCATGCGGCGCCAAGGGGGCGGCGCCTTCGGATATCAGATGCGTTCGCTGAGCCCGATTGCAACCCGGCAGCCCAGCCGGATCGCCGCCGACAGCAGCGGATAGGCGGGCGCGCGCTCGGCGCCGCTGGCCATGGCGGTTTCGAGGTGCTCCTGCTCCTCGGCGCGGGCGGTTTCGATCATGCCTGAAATTTCAGGGTCGCTGTCGCCCAGCTCTTCCAGTTGCCGGCCATAATGCGCGTCGATCTCGGTTTCCACGGCGGCGGTGCAGGCCATCGCCGCCTCGGGCCCGATCAACGCGGTTGCCGCGCCCAGCGCGAAGCCCGCCACCGTCCACAGCGGGCGCAGCGCCGTGGGCCGCACGCCCCGGCGCGCCATCAAGGCGCTGAAATCGGCGTGATGGCGGTCTTCCTGCGCGGCCATGGCGGCGATCTTGTCCGATCCCGGCGCGCGCTGACCCATCACCGCCAGTTGCCCGGCATAGATGCGGATCGCCCCGTATTCGCCGGCCTGATCGACGCGGATCATGCGTTCAAGCTTGCGGTCCATCACTTCTTCCTCAGCAACAAGGCGAACACCGCCGCTGTCCCCGCGCCCGACCACAGGACATCGAACCCCGCCAGCGAGATGTGGAACAGGCTCCACTGCACCACGTCGCACCGGATCAACGGGGCGCTCATGATCGCCGCCATCGGGTCCACCCCGGCGCCGAACTTCACGTCCGAGGTGCAGCCGGTGAGCCCGGGAAACCAGCCATACTCGACCCCGGCGTGATAGCCGGCGATCACCGTCACCACCGCCAGCGCGATCCCGGCAAAGGCCGTCCACAACCGCGGCGGCGGCGCGACGAACGCCAGCAGCGCCAGCGCCAGCGCGGCAAAATGCCCATAACGCTGCCACCAGCACATCTCGCACGGATACAGCCCGCCCAGGTACTGCGAGGCATAGGCCCCGGCCAGCGCCAGCGCCGGCACCACCAGCGCGATCCACCGCGCCTGCCTGGCCGCCAGGGTCATCACCGCCGCGCCACCGTCGGCACGGTGGGGGTCCCCGCCGCGCGGGTCAGCGTCTGTTCGGCATACCACATCTGGAAGTCCTTGATCCCCTTGGCCTTCAACTCATCGGGCGTCATCTTGAAACGCGGATCGGCGGTCTTGTCGTCCTCCAGATCCTTGTCATTCAGCGAGGCGTCGTTGACCAGATGGCCCTTGAGGTCGCTCTCGCGGATGGCGTCCTCGGCGCGCTTGCGGGCGTCGGGGTCGGTCAACTGGGGCACGTGGATGTCGGGCTGGATGCCGCCTTCCTGCACGCTGCGGCCCGAGGGCGTGAAGTAACGCGCGGTGGTGAGTTTCACCGCATGGTCCTTGTCCAGCCGGATCATCGACTGGACGCTGCCCTTGCCGAACGAACGCTCGCCCATGATCAGCGCGCGGTGCTGGTCCTGCAAGGCGCCGGCGACGATCTCGCTGGCCGAGGCCGATCCCGCATCGATCAGCACGATCAACGGCAACCCGCGCGCGGCATCACCGACAAACACCGTCTCGGCGCGATACGTGGCGTTTTCCGAAGGCAACCGCCCGCGCTGCGACACGATCGTGCCTTGCGTCAGGAACAGGTCGGAGAGCGCCACCGCCTCGTCCAGCGCGCCGCCGGGATTCTCCCGCAAATCCAGCACGATGCCGGTGAGATGGCCATTGGCCTGCTTTTGCAGCGACTGGATCGCGGCGAAGACATCGCGGCCGACATCGTGGCTGAACTCGTTGACGGCGATTTCGCCGATCGTACCGTGCAGCTCGCTCGTCACCGGCTCCAGCGTGATGACGCCGCGCGTCACGCTGACGTCAAACGGATCGCTGCGGCCCGGGCGATAGAGCGTCAGCCGGATCGAGGTGCCCGCCGCCCCGCGCATCTGCGCCACCGCGTCGTCCAGATCGACGCCGTAGATCAGCTTGCCATCGAGATGCGTGATGAAGTCGCCCGCCTTGATCCCGGCCTTTTCCGCCGGGCTGCCGCGCATCGGCGAGATCACCTTCACCCCGCCGTCGTCCATCGCCACCGAGAGGCCGAGGCCCGCGTACGAACCGTCGATCATCGTATCCAGCCGTTGCAGGCTGGCGCCCTCCAGATAGGACGAATGCGGATCGAGGCTGGCCAACATGCCATTGATCGCCCCGGTCACGAGCTTGTCGTCATCGGTGTTATCGACATAATCGGCCTTGATCAGCTGATAGATCGTGAACAACCGCCCGAACGCCTGGCCGGCATGGCCATCGACAGCGGCCAGCCCGGCGGTCGTCGCGGGGATCAGAGCGACGGCGGAAAGCAACAACCCGGCGCGGGCAATGGCGGCAAAACGTGCTTTCATGAAACGGCTTTCGGCATGGGGTATGCCCTGCATCTAGACCTGTTGCTGGCGGCTGAACAGGGCGGGATTGTGCAGGATGTAAAGGGAAAAGGGGAAAATGCCAGGGTCGATACTGTTTGCCGGTTTCTCGAGAAAAACCGGATGGCCCTCGCGCTCCCATGACCTGGCTTCGTGGCGCCTCGCATCCCGGTTGCGCAAGGGTGCCGCGCCGCAGGCTGGAAACACCAGCAGCAACGCAATTGCACGAAAGATGATCCTGCGGCTTCGCCGCCATGCACCACGCCGCCGGGTTGGCGCCACGTGGACAGGAACGGGGGTGCAGGGGGCCGCCGCCGCCTGCTTTCACCCTTTACTTCCCCACCGCCTCCAGCGGATTTACCGCCGCGCCGCCATGCCGCAGTTCCAGCCCCAGTTGCGGCCGCTCTGGCCCCATCACCCCCAGCGGCGCCCCAGCCACCAGCACATCGCCCACCGCCACGTCCACGCGCACCAAACCGGTGACGAGGCTGGTCCAATCGCCATCGTGGGTGAGGATGACGATCTGGCCATAGCCGCGGAACGGCCCGGCAAAGGCCACGCGCCCGGCGCCGGGGGCCACGACTTGCGCATCTGCCCGGGTGGCGATGGCGATGCCGCCGCTGCCGGCGAATCCGCTGACCAGCCGTCCCGCCACAGGCAGCATATAGCCCGACGGCGCAGCGGTGCCTTGCGGCGTCGGCGCGGGCGTATCGGCGGGCGCGGGGCCGGCGCCGGGGTTATCGGGGCGGAGCACCGGGCCGGGCAACCGCGCCAGTTCGGCCGCCATCGCCCCGGCCTTATCCAGTGTGGTCACCAGCGAGCCCAGATCGCGCGCCTGTTCGGAGAGCGCCAGCGCGCGCTCGGCCTCGCGGTCGGCGCTGCTCTCGACCGAGCGCGCGGCGAGCCGCTGGCGGGTTTCCAGCGCGGTCAGCGTGGCACGCTTGGTGGCGAGGTTGCCCTTTTCGCTGCGCAGGGCATGGGCGGCGGCCTGCGCCTGCGCCTGCAACGCGCGGCCCTGGGCAATCTGCGTGCGCAACGCGGCGGTCCGCGCCGAAACCTCGGGCAGCAGCGTTTCCAGCAGGGCGCGCAAGTGCACCGCATCCTCGATCGATCCGGGCCGCAGCAACGCCACCGCCAAGGGCCGCCGCGACATCAACTGCAACGCCCCGGTCAACCGCATCAGCGGGCGCTGGCGGCGGGCGATCTCGGCGCGCAGGGCGGCGCGCTGGCGGTCGATCAGGGCGATCTGGGCCTGGTCGGCGGCGATGGCGGCCTCGGCCTGCTGGATGCGCGCGGCGACGGCGGCGGCCTGCGCGGCGGTGCGGTCGGCGCTGGCGGTGGCGTCGGCGGCCTGGGCCTCCAGCCGTTCGGCGCGCTGGGCGGCGGCGAGGCCCTGCGCGCGCGCAGCGGCGAGGTCGGCGCGGGTGGCGGCGGGGTCGGTCAGGTCTTGGGCAGAAAGGGGCGCGGCGAGAAGAGCCAGGATCAACCCGGGGGTGAACCACGCCCGAACCCCCATGACTTTTGGCATTGCGGGCGCCGCCATCATCCCGCCCGGTGGTAGGGGTGGCCGGCGAGGATGCTGGTCGCGCGCCACAATTGCTCGGCCAGCATCGCCCGCGCCAGCATGTGCGGCCAGGTCATCGCGCCAAAGGCGATCAGCAGGTCGGCTTGCGCGCGGCCCTCGTCGCCATGGCCATCGGCGGCGCCGATCAGGAACCGGCACTCGCGCACGCCATCGTCGCGCCAACGGCCCAGCCGCGCGGCAAAGTCCTCGCTAGAGAGTTGCAACCCCCGCTCGTCCAGCGCCACGGTGCGCAGCGGCGTGCCCACGGGGGCAGGCGCGGTGCCGCCCTTGTCGGGCATTTCGGTGACGCGGGTGGGCCAGCCGATGCGCTTCATGTAGCGCTCGACCAGCTCGGCCTCGCTGGTGCGGCCGATGCGCCCCCGCGCCACGATGTGCAGCAACATGGCGCGGCCTATGCGGCGGCGTTCACCCCGTCGCCAAAGCTCCACATGCGTTCGAGGTTGTAGAAATCGCGCACTTCCGGACGGAACAGGTGGACGACGATATCGCCGGCATCGATCAGCACCCAGTCGGCCGCGGGCAGCCCCTCGATGCGTACGTGGCCAAAGCCGGCCGCCTTGATCTTTTCGGCGAGGTGCTGGGCCATGGCCGCCACTTGCCGCGTGGAACGGCCAGAGGCGATCACCATGTGGTCGGCGATCGACGACTTGCCGGCCAGCGGGATCGAGACGATCGCCTGCGCCTGATCGTCATCAAGCGACGTCAGCACCAGCGCGTGCAGCGAACCGGGCACCGATTCGGGCAGCGGCGCGGCATCGGCGGGGCGTTGGCCCAGGGGGGGAACGGGGGTCGGGGTCTCGCTCATCGTGTTCAGCAGTGCTCCTCTCCACAGACCGGCGCGGACATGCGCGGTGGGCGGGTCAATTCAATCATGGGTGCGATCCGGCGATTGCCCGCCCGGTCACGCCATCGCGCATGTGTGCCCCCGCGAACCTGGCCGCCCAATCCGGATCCGCCGCGCGTAACGCGGTGGCCGAACGGGAATCGGGTTCAAAGCGCAGCAGCACCAGCGCGGGGCTACCTCCGGTTAACCGGCGGGCGGATCCGGCGTGCGACCGCCGGAACCGGCGCAGCCAGGCCATCGCCGGGCCTGCGATAGCGCGCGCATCATAGCCCGGACGGGCGATCACGGCAATCGGCATTGCCCGGGCGATGCGGCGCCATTCGTGCCAATGGTGGAACTGGGCCAGATTATCGGCCCCCATCAACCAGATAAACCGCGTTTTGGGAAACCTTTGCCGCAACTTGGCCAGGGTATCGACGGTATAACGGGTGCCAAACTCACTCTCGATGGCGGTGACGCGGATCGGCGCGCGCGCGGCCATGGCCCGCGCCGAAGCCACCCGCGCGGCGAGCGGCGCCATGCCCGCCGCCGGCTTCAACGGGTTGCCGGGCGAAACCAGCCACCACACCTCGTCCAGCCCCAGCGCCTTTTGCGCGAAGAGGCTGATCCGCCGGTGCCCGCCGTGCGCCGGGTTGAAACTGCCGCCCAGGAGCCCGATCGCCCCCGTCCGCCGCGCCATTACGCCAATGCCATTACGGCCGCGTTTGCCCTGTGCCGCGCACCTGCCACTTGTAGGTGGTGAGACCCTCCAGCGCGACCGGCCCGCGTGCGTGCAGCCGCCCGGTGGCGATGCCGATCTCCGCGCCCAGGCCGAATTCGCCGCCATCGGCGAACTGGCTGGAGGCGTTGACCATCACGATCGCGCTATCGACGCGGTTGAGGAACACTTCGGCCACCGCCGCATCGGCGGTGACGATCGCATCCGTGTGATGGCTCGAATGCTGGGCGATATGCGCCAGGGCCGCATCCAGACCATCGACCACCGCAACCGAGAGGATCGCATCGAGATACTCGGTGTCCCAGTCCTCGGCGGTGGCGGGCAGGATGCGGGGGTCCAAAGCCCGCGCGCGCGCATCGCCGCGCACCTCGCAGCCGGTGGCCAGCAATGCCGCGATGATCTCCGGGTTATGCGGGAACGCGGCATCGAGCAGAAGCGTCTCCATCGCCCCGCAGATGCCGGTGCGGCGCATCTTGGCGTTGACGACGATCTTTTCCGCCATGGTCGGATCGGCGGCGGCGTGGACATAGGTGTGACAGATGCCATCGAGGTGCGCCAACACCGGCACCCGCGCATCGGCCTGCACCCGCGCGACCAGGCCCTTGCCCCCGCGCGGCACGATCATGTCGATCAAACCCGCCGCAACCAGCATTGCGCCCACCGCCGCGCGGTCCTGCGTGGGGATCAGTTGCACCGCCTCGACAGGCACGCCCTTGGCCGCCAGCCCCTCGGCAAACGCCGCGAGAATGGCGCGGTTGGAATGCACCGCCTCGCTGCCCCCGCGCAACAGCACCGCATTGCCCGAGCGCAGGCACAGCGCCGCCGCATCGGCGGTGACATTGGGGCGGCTCTCGTAGATGATGCCGATGAGGCCGATCGGCACGCGCACGCGGCTGAGCTTCAACCCGTTGGGCCGCTCGTCGGTGGAAATCGTCTCGCCCACAGGATCTGCCAGTCGCGCGACACTGGCGACGGCATCGGCGATACCCGCCAATCGCTTGTCATCCAGCCGCAGCCGATCGAGCAGCGCACTGGTCAGGCCATTGGCCTCGCCCGCCGCGATGTCCTGCGCATTGGCGGCAAGAATCTGCGGCGCATGGGCGCGCAAGGCCTCCGCTGCGGCGAGCAGCGCCTCGGCCCGCTGCGCCGATGGCATCGCCGCCAGCCGCTCCTGCGCGGCGCGACCGGCGCGGGCGAGGCGATCGATCAGGGCGGTGGCGGATTCGGGGCGCGTGGCAAGGTCTGTGGTCATAATGGCGGGGTCGTACCACCAAGTTGCCGAGGAAGGAAGGAAGAGACAGACACGAGGGGCTAGCCCCTCGCGCTCCCCCAACTTTGTCGGGTTCAGCGTTGGCCCGCCACGTAGCGGTGCGTTGCCGCGCCGCAGGCTATATAAAGCGGCTTCGCCGCAGGGCCCTAAACCGTTTCATGTGAAACAACGAAGCGCGCAAGGCGCGACGTGGACAAAAAATGGGAGTCCGGGGGTTGTGACCCCCGGCCGCCGGAGGCCCCTGCCCCCCTTTTATGCCTCGCCCGCTGCTTCCGCCGCGCGCTTGGCCTCCAGCCATGCCGCCACTTCGGCTTCCTGCGCGGCCTCGTGCGCGGCGCGGGCCTGGGCCTCACGCTCGGCGCGCAGTTCCTCGATCAGGGCGGCGCGGTCGTCACCGAGGCGGACGGCGGCTTGGGCCACGTCTTCCTCGCGGTCGAGGCCCTTGGCGGCGCGGGCAACCAGCGCGTCCAGCTCACGCTGCGAGCACAGGCCCAGCGTCACCGGATCCTTGGCGGTGATGTTCTGGATGTTCCAGTGGCTGCGATCGCGGATCGCGGCGATGGTGTTGCGCGTGGTGCCCAGCAGCTTGCCGATGGCGGCGTCGCTGATTTCCGGGTGGTTGCGCAGGATCCAGGCGATGCCATCGGGCTTGTCCTGACGCTTGGACACCGGGGTGTAGCGCGGACCCTTGGTGCGGCTGACGTTGACCGGGGCCTTGTGCATTTTCAGGCGATAGGACGGATCGGCCTGGCCCTTCTCGATCTCGGCATTGGTCAACTCGCCCGAGCGGACGGGATCGCGCCCGGTGTACTTCGCCGAGGTCAGATCGTCGGCCATGGCCTGCACCTCCAGAATGTGGAGGCCGCAGAAATCGGCGATCTGCTCGAACGTCAGGCCGGTACTGTCGACAAGCCAGGAGGCCGTTGCATGGGGCATCAGCGGGGTGGGCTGGGTCATCGCGGGCATCTCTCGAAAGCTGGACCGCGCTGGGTTGTGCCCGGATAAAACCGCCGGGCCGGCGCGCGATTCAGGAGGCTGAAAACAACAGGGCCGCCCCTTTCGGAGCGGCCGCTTCATCGTGTTACATAAGCCTATCCGGCGTCGGGGGCAAGGGTTTGCGCACCAAAACGGAGATTACAGCGGCACATACCCCGCAATGCCCGCCACCCGCGCGCACCACGCCACCACATGCGGGGTTTCGGCCAGGACGAAGCCGCCCTCCCCCGCCACGTGGGTATAGGCATAAAGCGCGATGTCGGCGAGCGTGAGGCCATCGCCCACGAACCAGTCGCGCGTGGCCAGATGCTCGTCCATCAGGGCCAATGCGGCGTTGCCGTTGGCGCGCTTGGCGGGGATGGCGGCGATCTGCTGCGGGGTCAGGTCCGCCTCGCCGATCAGGCTCAGCCAGAAGCGCAGCGTGGCGACATTGGGCTCGTGGTTGTACTGCTCGAAGAACATCCAGTGCAGCACATCGGCCTGGGCAAAGCGATCGGCGGGGACCAGCGACGTGCCTTGCGCCAGATACCAGCAGGCAGCGTTGCTCTCGGGCAGGTAGCGCGCGGCGGTCCCCTCACCAATCTGCAGCACCGGGATGCGGCCATTGGGGTTCACCGCGCTGATGAATTCGGGCGTGCGGGTCTCGCCCTTGCGGATGTCATAGAACCGGCGCGCCAGCGGCAGGCCCAGCAAGGCCGCAGTCAGGCGGATCTTGTAACAATTGCCGCTGACGGGATCCTCGTGGAGGACCAGCGTCGTCGTCACGCGACTTGCAGCACGATCTTGCCGATGTGACTGCCCCCCTCCATCCGTGCGTGGGCGGCGGCGGCTTCGGTCAGCGGGAAGACCCGATCCATCACCGGGCGCAGCCGCCCGCCGGCAACGAAGGGCCAGACCTGCTGGGCGATCTCCTGCGCCAACAGACCCTTGAAGCTGTCCGAGCGGGCGCGCATCGTCGATCCGGTGAGCGTCAGGCGGCGCATCATCACTTGCGCCATGTTGATCGTGGCCTTGGCCCCGCCCTGCACCGCGATCGTCACGTGGCGGCCATCCGGCGCCAGGCACTTGAGGTTGCGCGGCACGTAATCCCCCGCAACCATGTCCAGCACCAGTTCCACCCCGCGCCCATCGGTCAGGCGCAGCGTTTCCTCGACGAAGTCCTGCGTCTTGTAGTCGATCGCGTGCGCGGCGCCGATATCGAGAGCGGCCCGGCATTTCTCCGCCCCGCCGCACGTCACGATCACGGTCAGCCCGAACAGCCGCCCCAGCATCGCCGCCATTGAGCCGATGCCGCTGGTGCCGCCATGGACCAGGATGGTCTCGCCCTCGGTGGCCCAGCCGCGCTCGAACACGTTGTGCCACACGGTGAACAGCGTCTCGGGCAGCGCGGCAGCCTGTTCCAGCGGCAGGCCCACGGGCACGGGCAGGCAGTGCTCGGCCTCGGCAAGGCAATATTGCGCATAGCCGCCGCCGCCGACCAACGCGCAGACCAGTTGCCCGGGGTGCAGGATATCCACCCCATCGCCCAGCGCCACCACCTCACCCGCGATTTCCAGCCCGGGAATCGGCGAGGCCCCCGGCGGCGGCGGATAATTCCCTTGGCGCTGCACGCAATCGGGGCGGTTGACCCCGGCATAGGCCACGCGGATCAGCACCTGCCCCGCCCCCGGCATGGGCACCGCCAGCGTCTCCGGCCGGAGCACTTCGGGGCCGCCGGGGGCATCGAAGCCCATCCCGATCATCGATTGCGGCAAGGTCTCCAAGACCGAATCGGGCAGTGTCTGTGCCATCGAAGCTCCAACGATCCCCCCACCGGGAGCGCCGCCCGTCCCCTGAGGAACTGGACGCAAGCGTGGTTTTGGTAAACACTTTGTGCCCCGGCTTGACACGATGCGCAAGCGGTCCGATGCTGCGCCGCAATGGAAGACGAGGACCGCCCCGGCGCCTTCGCGGCATCCTTCTCCGACCGGTCGGGCGGCGCGGCCGCGCAACTGGCGCGCGAAACGCTCGATCCGCTGTCGCAAGACGAGCTGGATGCGCGCATCGCATTGCTGGAGGCCGAGATTTTTCGGGTGCGTGCCCATCGGGAACGCGCCAACGCCCACCGCCACGCGGCGGAGGCCCTGTTCGGCAGGCCCAGCGGCGGATGATCTTACGGGCACCGCCCTCCGCATTGCGCGGTGCCTCTCGCAAACCGGCGGACCGCGCCCATATACGGATCAACCGCCCCGATAAGGGGAGGAGCGGATCCCGACTGCAAGCGTTGGTTCATAAGGTCCGTTCATATCTTGTCAGCATCGGGGACCGATCCATCGCGGTGCCCATTCCAGCGAAAGGCCGATAGATGCCCAGTTTCGCCCAGAACCTAGAGAAGACCCTGCACGCGGCGCTCGGCCACGCCTCGGAACGCAGCCATGAATATGCCACGCTGGAGCATTTGCTGCTGGCGTTGATCGATGATTCGGATGCCGCGCAGGTCATGCAGGCCTGCGGCGTGGATCTGGGCGAACTCGGCGATGCCGTGCGCCAGTACCTCGATCAGGAATACCAGTCGCTGAAAACCAAGGACAAGGGCGATCCCGCCCCCACCGCCGGGTTCCAGCGGGTGATCCAGCGCGCGATCCTCCACGTCCAGTCGAGCGGCAAGGACACTGTCACCGGCGCCAACGTGCTGGTCGCGCTGTTTTCGGAGCGCGACTCGTATGCCGTGTACTTCCTGCAGCAGCAGGACATGAGCCGGCTCGATGCGGTGAGCTTCATCAGCCACGGCATCGGCAAGGGCGGCAAGCGCATCGAGGACAAGAGCCCCAAGGGCAGCGACTCGGACGCACCGCACCCCGAGGAAAAGCCCGAGACCAAGAGCAACGGGGCCAACAAGAAGGAAACCGCGCTCGACCAGTTCACCGTCAATCTCAACGAGAAGGCGCTGGGCGGGAAGGTCGATCCCTTGATCGGGCGTGGGCCCGAGGTCGATCGCACGATCCAGATCCTGTGCCGCCGGTCGAAGAACAACCCGCTCTATGTGGGCGATCCGGGCGTGGGCAAGACCGCCATCGCGGAAGGGTTGGCGCGCAAGATCGTCGAGGGCGATGTGCCCGAGGTGCTGACCGAGGCGGTGATCTACTCGCTCGACATGGGGTCGCTGCTCGCCGGTACGCGCTATCGCGGTGACTTCGAGGAGCGGTTGAAGCAGGTCGTCAACGAGCTGGAAAAGATGCCGCACGCGGTGCTGTTCATCGACGAGATCCATACCGTGATCGGCGCTGGTGCCACCAGCGGCGGGGCGATGGATGCGTCGAACCTGTTGAAGCCGGCGCTCTCCGGCGGGACAATCCGCTGCATCGGCTCGACCACCTACAAGGAGTTCCGCAACCACTTCGAGAAGGACCGCGCGCTGCTCCGCCGGTTCCAGAAGATCGACGTGAACGAACCCAGCATCGAGGACACGATCAAGATCCTCAAGGGCCTGCGCACGGCGTTTGAGGACCACCACAAGGTCAAGTACACCCCCGATGCGATCAAGACGGCGGTGGAACTCTCGGCGCGCTACATCAACGACCGCAAGCTGCCCGACAAGGCGATCGACGTGATCGACGAAGTCGGCGCGATGCAGATGCTGGTGCCGCCGAACAAGCGCAAGAAAACCATCACCGCGCGCGAGATCGAGCAAGTGATCGCGACGATGGCCCGCATCCCGCCCAAGAGCGTGTCGAGCGACGACAAGAAGGTGTTGGAGCACCTGGACCGCGACCTGAAGCGTGTGGTGTTCGGGCAGGACAAGGCGATCGAGGTGCTGTCCAGCGCCATGAAGCTGAGCCGTGCGGGCCTGCGCGATCCGGACAAGCCGATCGGCTCGTTCCTGTTCTCAGGCCCCACCGGCGTCGGCAAGACCGAGGTCGCGCGGCGTCTGGCCGACATCATGGGCATTCCGCTCCAGCGCTTCGACATGTCCGAGTACATGGAGCGCCATTCGGTCTCGCGGCTGATCGGTGCGCCTCCGGGTTATGTCGGGTTCGATCAGGGCGGGTTGCTCACCGATGCCATCGACCAGCAGCCGCATTGCGTGCTGTTGCTCGACGAGATCGAGAAGGCCCACCCCGATCTGTTCAACATCCTGCTGCAGGTGATGGACAACGGGCGGCTGACCGATCACCACGGCAAGACGGTGGACTTCCGCAATGTCGTGCTGATCATGACCACCAATGCCGGCGCCAGCGACATGGCGCGCCAGGGCATCGGCTTCGGCGACGTCTCCAAGGCGGATGCCGGCGACGAGGCGGTCAAGCGCATGTTCACGCCGGAATTCCGCAACCGTCTGGATGCGATCGTGCCCTTTGCCTACTTGCAGACCAACGTCGTCAGCCGGGTGGTGGACAAGTTCATCCTCCAGCTCGAACTGCAACTGGCCGATCAGCACGTCCACATCCAGTTCGATGCCGAGGCGCGCGCCTGGCTGGGCGACCGGGGCTATGACAAGCTCTATGGTGCGCGGCCGATGGCGCGGCTCATCCAGGAGAAGGTCAAGCAACCGCTCGCCGAGGAACTGCTGTTCGGCAAGCTGGCCCATGGCGGCGAAGTCAACGTGACGATCAAGAAGGATGACACCGGCGAGGAATCGCTGTCCTTCCAGCTCACGCCCTCGGCGCCGAAGGTGAAAGCGGCGAAGAAGGCCCCCGCCAAGGGTCGCGGCAAGAGCGGCGCTGCGCCCGCCGCCAGCACCGAGCCGAGCGAGGATGGCGCCGAATAAGGCCGGTTTAAGGGCTGTGCAATGAAGGGGGGCGCGGGGGCTTGGGCTCCACGCGCCCTCTCTTTTTGGGCGGCGCGCAAGATTGATCGGCGTCAAGGCAGGCTTTCGTACCGGCCTGCATCCTCCGGAGCATGATCGGGCATCGGATGCCCCGCCCGGAGAGATGCCGCCATGACCGCCTCACACACCCAGGATACCCGAGAAAGCGCATCGGACACGATTTCAGCCATGCGCCAGACACCGTTCGACCTGATCGGCGGCCACCCGGTGATCGCCGCCATCGTCGACCGGTTCTATGACCTGATGGACCACGATGCGTCCTATGCCGAGCTGCGCGCGATGCACGCGCCAGACCTGACGCCGATGCGCGCCTCGCTGGCGGGGTTTCTGGCGGCATGGGCGGGGGGCCCGCGCGACTGGTTCGAGGGCCACCCCGGCAAGTGCATGATGAGCATCCACAAAAACATGGCCATATCGCGCCCCGTGGCCGACCAATGGGCCAGCGCCATGCGCCGCGCGATCAACGAGGCCGGGCCGAGCGATCCCTTACTGCGCCGGGAAATGGGCGAGGTACTGGGATGGATGGCGGTTGGGATGGCGCGGCCGGGTTAAAGAACAAGGGATAGATGCGAGGGGCAAACCCCTCGCGCTCCCCATTCCTTTTGTCGTGCATGACTTCAGCGTCGTGCGCCCCCGCGAAGCGGTATCGTTAATGCGGCTTCGCCGCATGGCGCTACACCGCGTGCGGGGCGCAACGAAGACAGTGATGGGGGTCCGGGGGTGTAACACCCCCGGCCTTCCCCTTTTCCCCATCAAACCGGAATCCGCACCAACTTGTCCCGCCCGGTCGCCCCGCGCAACAATTCCAGCCGCCCCGTCGCCTCGCCCAGCGCGCCAGCAACCAGCGCCAGCACCGCCGCATTGGCCTTGCCGTCCTCGGGCTTGGCGCGGGTTTTCACCAAGAGCCGCCCCGCCTCGATCGCCAGCGATTCGCTGCGCGCGCCGGGCGTCACCCGCAGCGCCAGCCGGCCCTCGGCGTCGGCCAGCGCGCGAATGGCATCGGCGGGAGGGGCCTCAACCTTCGGCCGGGCCATGGGTCAGCGCCGCCTCGCGCGATTCGAGCGCCCGGAAGGTGGCGGCATGGGCCTTGCCGTTCACCACATAGGCGGCGACCCCGGCCTGCTGCGCGGCGATGGCGGCATCGTTCAGGTCGCGCGCGTGGGCGGCGGGGCGGCCGATCCACAACTGGCGGCGGGCGATACGCTTGTTCGGGCTCAGCAAGGCACCGGCGGCGAGCATGCCTTCCTGCTCGATCACGCAGCCGTTCATCACGATCCCGCCAAACCCGACGAAGCCGCGATCCTCGATGATGCAGCCGTGGATCATCGCCATGTGGCCGATCAGCACGTCCTCGCCGATGATCGTGGGATAGCCTTCGGGCTTGCCGACGGTGGGGCTGTCGCAATGGATGACGCTACCGTCCTGGACATTGCTGCGCGCGCCGATGCGGATGCGGTTGGCGTCGCCGCGGATCACGCAGTTGTACCAGATGCTGGCCTCGGGCCCGATCTCCACATCGCCGATGATGCGGCAGCCGGGGGCGATGAAGGCGGTGGCATCGATGCGCGGCCAGATGCCGTTGAACGGGGCGATAGTGATATCGGTGCGGTGGGTCATGCGCGCGGTCCTTTGGGTCGGCGGATGCGGTAGAGCACGCAGGCCCGCAGCGGATCGTCGGGGCCGGGGCTGTCGGGGTGGTCGAAGTCCTCGGCCGGGGCGTGGGTCATGCCGATGCGTTCCATCACCCGGCGGCTGGCGGTGTTGGCGGGGCTGGTGATGGCGATGATGCTCTCGTCGGCGAGGTTGGCAAAGCCCCAGTCGAGCGCTGCCTTGGCCGCCTCGCTGGCATAGCCCTGCCCCCAGTGTTCCACGTGAAAACGCCAGCCGATCTCCAGTTCGGTGTGGTGGTGGCGCGGGGCGATCAACCCGCAGAGGCCGACGCGCGCGCCATCGCTGGCGCGGACGACCTGCCAGATCGAGAAGCCGCGTTCGGCCTGCGCGGCGATCTGTTGGTCGAATCGCGCATCGAAGGTGGCGCGGTCCTGCACCGGCAGGTGGACTTGCCCCGCAGGCTCGCAGGCGAGGGCCCAGGCGGGCTCGCGATCGGCCTCGATGCGCGGGCGCAGGATCAGGCGCGGGGTAAGGATCGGCAAGGTCATGGCCGCGCGTGCCCCTGATGCGCCGCAACCCATTGCGCGCGGGTGAGGCCATAGACGATCGCGCGGCCAGTCTCCGGATCCCAATCGGGACACTCGAAATCGAGATCGGCGCGGCGGGTCATGCCCAACCGCTCCATCAGGCCCCAACTGGCGGTGTTGCCCGGCACGGTCAGCGCGATCACCTGCGGCGCGTCGAAACGCGAGAAGGCAGCCTCAAGCGAGGCCTGCGCCGCCTCGCGCGCATAGCCCTGCCCCCAGGCGTCCTCGCGCAGGCGCCAGCCGATCTCGAACTCGCCTTGCGGGCCGCCCGGCTGGTTGCTGCGTTTCAGGCCGCAGAAGCCGAGCACTTCGCCATCGGCACGGCGCTCGACCACCCAGAAGGTGTGGCCATGCTCGGCGGCATAGCCGCGCAGGCGCGCCAATTGCTGCGCCGTCTTCGCGGCATCCATCACCCCGCCCAACCAGCGCATCACCGCCGGCGTGTTGGTGTGGGCGAGAAACGGCGCCCAGTCGTCATCGCGCCAGTCGCGCAGGATCAGACGCGGCGTTTCGAGACGGAACTCAGCCATTGAGCAACCTCGCCGCATGGAGCGCATGGTACGTCAGCACCCCCGAGCACCCGGCGCGGCGGAACGCGAGCAAGGTCTCCAGCACCATCGCATCGCGGTCGGCGGCACCGGCGGCGACAGCGGCCTCGATCATCGCGTACTCGCCGCTGACCTGATAGGCGAAGACCGGCAGGGCGAAGGCCGCCTTCACCTTGGCGATGATGTCGAGATAGGGCAGGCCCGGCTTGACCATCACGCTGTCGGCGCCCTCGGCGATGTCCATGGCGACTTCGCGCAAGGCCTCGTCGGCGTTGGCGGGGTCCATCTGATAGCCCTTCTTGTCGCCCTTCAACAGGCCCCGGCTGCCCACCGCATCGCGGAACGGGCCATAAAAGGCGCTGGCGTACTTGGCGGCATAGGACATGATCTGGACGTTGACGTGGCCCTCGTCCTCCAGCGCAGCGCGGATGGCGGCGATGCGGCCGTCCATCATGTCGCTGGGGGCGATGATGTCGGCGCCGGCGCGGGCCTGGTTGAGCGCCTGGCCCACCAGTGCCTCGACCGTGGTGTCGTTGAGGACATAGCCGGCGTCATCGATCAACCCGTCCTGCCCATGGCTGGTATAGGGATCGAGCGCGACATCGGTGAGGATGCCGATGCCATCCCCGCAGGCGTCGCGGATGGCGCGGATGGCGCGGCACATCAGGTTGTCGGGATTGAGTGCCTCGGCGCCGTCCTCGCTGCGGCGATCTGCTTGCGTGTTGGGGAACAGGGCGAGGCAGGGGATGCCTTCGGCCATCGCTTCCTGTGCGCGTTGCACGATACCATCCACCGACCAGCGCGACACGCCGGGGAGCGAATGGATCGGCTCCTCAGTGGCGTGGCCCTCGGTGACGAACAAGGGCCAGATCAGGTTTGCCGGGGTCAGCACCGTCTCGCGGTGCATGGCGCGGCTCCACGCGGTGGCGCGGGGGCGGCGCAGGCGGGTGGCGGGATAGGCGGTCTGGGGGAGGTGGTGGGTCATGTGGGGGGTTCTAGGACGGGGGGGAGAAGGTTTGAAGGGCGAAATGCGAGGGGCACGCCCCTCGCGCTCCCATGACTTTGTCGAGGTCGGGGCGGGTCGGCTGCCGCAGGAACTGCCGCACCGCCGGAGGCTGTCAAAATCCTGCGGCTTCGCCGCGAGCTGCGGCGGCGATGCAAGCGCAACGCAGACATTCATGGGGGTCCGGGGGTCGTGACCCCCGGCCGCCGGAGGCCCCCTTACCGACCCAACGCCTTCAACGCCGCCCCCGGCACCACCCGCAGCAGTTGCCCCAACCGCGCCTGCAACAGCGCCCGGTCCTGCGGGCTCAGCGCCGCGCTCGCCGCGAACTGCGCCGCGCCCGGATCGACGACTTGCCCGCCGCGATACACCTCGAAGTGCAAGTGCGGGCCGGTGGCGAGCCCGGTCATGCCGACGTAGCCGATGATCTCGCCGGCCCGGACGTGTTCGCCCGGCGCGACGGCGATGCGGCTCATGTGGGCATAGCCGGTGCCCATGGCGCCCGCGTGCTCCAGCCGCACGAAGTTGCCGTGGCCGCCGTGGGGCCCGGCCCATGCCACCACGCCATCGGCCACCGCGCGGATCGGCGTGCCCCACGGCGCGGCGAGGTCCACGCCCTGATGCATCCGGGTATAGCCGAGGATCGGATGGAAACGCATGCCAAAGCCCGATGTGACATGTGCGCCCGCCACCGGCATGACGAAGCCACCGCGCGCCGCGCGGGGCGCGAAGGCATCGACGAAGCCGCCATCCCAGCGGACGAGCCGCGCGGCGGGGCGGCCATCGGCGTCGAGCCCGGCATAGAGCAGCGGGCCGGGCTGGCTCTGGCCGCCGGCGGCGCGTTGCCAGGCGAGGATCAGGTCGAAGCTGTCGTCGGGGCGCAGGGCATCGAGCGCGCCGTTCTGGTCGAGCGCCTGGAGGTATTGCTGGATGGCGGCGGGTGGCGCCCCGGCGGCCTGCGCCGAGAGGAACAGGCTGGCGCCGACGCGCCCGCGAATGCGCAGCGGGGTGGCGTCGACCGGGATCTCGGTGCGGGTGAGCGTGAAGCCATCGCCATGGCGGTTCAACGCCAGCGACAGGTCGAACCGCGCGCGCGCGGTGAGGCGTTCGAGCGGGCGCTGAGCCATGCCAGGGGTGCGCGCGCCGAGGGTGATGTCGAGCGGCGTGCCGGGCGCCAGCGCGGGGAGCAGCGCAGAGGCGCGCAACAGGTCGGCGGCGCCTACACCAGCACGGCTGAGCACCGTCGTGAGGCCCAGCCCCGGCGTGGTCCGCATGGTCAGTTCGATGCGCGGGCGTTCAGGCATCGCCGCCATCGGCACCACCGCCAGCGTTGGCCCCATCCGCCCGCCGACATCGCCGCCGGGCATGATGAGTTGCTCGGCGTAGGCCTCGCGCGCGGGGGCATCGAAGCGCAAGGCCGCCGGTGTGGCGAGTGGCTGCGGGCGGGGCGCGAGGGCCAGCGCGGCGCCAATCGTCGCGACCAACACCGCCATGCCCCGCCACCAGCGCGGGGTGCCGATGTCCTCGGCCAGATCGGTGGCGAAGGCTAAACGCGGCGTGGAGGCGGCGAAGGCCTCGGCAAGCCGCGTGTGGAGGGCAAGCACGGCCGATGGCGCCGGCACCTGCGGGGTGTCGGGGCGCGTGGGTGCGACCTCGGGGGTCGGCCTTGCCGCCAGCGATCTCATCGGGGCGGACTTTGCGCAGGGTTTGGTTAATTTTCAGGAAGGAAGGCAGGGTGATTCCCGGGGGTGTTACACCCCCGGACCCCCATGCCTTGTCCGCGTTGCGCTGCCATATCGACGGTGCGCCACACGGCGAAGCCGGCATTATAGCCTCCGGCGGGGCAAACTTGCGCCACGTCGCCGGCACCGACTGAGCCAGACAAGTTATGGGAGCGCGAGGGGCCAACCGATGTCTCTCGAGACATCGGCACGTCAGACGCCCCTCGCATTCAATCCTTTCCCCCTGAAAAATCCCCACCCTTGCGCCTGGCTGTTGATACTACACCCCCGGTCCCCTTGTCGCACCGCATCATCGCTGCCACATCTGCGCTTGAGATGCCTTGCGCACAGCCAGCCCCCCGCGTGCCGGCCCGCCCGGACCGATCCCTCCAGCGGGGGGGCGGCGATGGTGTGGTGAAGGCGGTGCTCGGCCCCACCAACACCGGCAAGACCCACCTCGCGATCGAGCGGATGTGCGCGCATTCCAGCGGGATGATCGGCTTTCCGCTGCGGCTGTTGGCGCGCGAGGTTTACGAGAAAGTCGCGGCGATCAAGGGGCGCGAAAACGTGGCGCTGATCACCGGCGAGGAGCGGATTGAGCCGCCGGGCGCGCGCTGGTCGCTGTGCACGATGGAGGCGATGCCCAGATGCGGCCATCCGGCCGCGGGGCCTCGCGACGCCGATGTCGCGTTTGTGGCGCTGGACGAGGCGCAGTTGGCGGCCGATCGCGAGCGCGGGCATGTCTTCACCGACCGTCTGATGCATACGCGCGGGCGTGAGGAGACGCTGATCCTGGGCGCGGCGACGATGGAGCCGATGGTGCGCGCCTTGGTGCCGGGGGTGGAGGTGGTGTCGCGGCCACGGTTCTCGACGCTCAGCCATGTGGCGGCGCAGAAGCTCAGCCGGGTGCCGCCGCGCAGTGCCATCGTCGCGTTCTCGGCCGAGCAGGTCTATGCCGTGGCCGAGATGCTGCGCCGGTTTCGCGGCGGGGCGGCGGTGGTGATGGGGGCCTTGTCGCCGGAGACGCGCAACCGCCAGGTCGCGCTGTTCCAGTCGGGCGAGGTCGATTATCTCGTGGCCACCGATGCGATCGGCATGGGGCTCAACCTCGATGTGGGGCATGTGGCGTTTGCCGGGCTGTCGAAGTTCGATGGCCAGCGCCAGCGGCGCCTGACCCCCGCCGAGATGGCCCAGATCGCCGGGCGCGCCGGGCGGCATCAGCGCGATGGCACGTTTGGCGCCTTGTCGGGCACCGGCACCTCGGCGCCGGAATTTACCGACGAGGAAGTCTACGCGATCGAACAGCATCGGTTCGCGCCGATCCCCCGCCTGTTCTGGCGCGAATCGCGGCCCCGGTATGATTCGGTGGACCGCTTAATCGCGGACTTGTGCGAAGCGCCCGATCGCCCCGAACTGGCCCCCGCGCCGGAGGCTGTGGATCTCGCCGTGCTGAAACGGCTGGCCGATGAGCCCGAGGTGCGCGCCACCCTCACCACCCCGGCGCGGGTGCGGCGGTTCTGGGAGGCGTGCTCGTTGCCCGATTTCCGCCAGCATGGGGCGGAGACGCATGCACGGTTCGTCGCGCGGCTGTGGCAGGAACTGGCGCACGGATCGCTGGCCAGCGATCATGCGCCGCGCGCGATTGCGCAACTGGACAACACCCAGGGCGATATCGACACCCTGCAGGGGCGGATCGCGGCGATCCGCTCGTGGGCCTATATCGCCCAGCGGCCAGATTGGGTGCCGGCGCGCGACGAAATGGTGGCGCGGGCGCGCGCGGCGGAGGCGCGTTTGTCCGATGCCCTGCACGCCCGCCTGACCGAGCGCTTCGTCAACCGGCGGACGGCGGTGCTGATGAAGAAGCTCGGGCCCGATGCCGGCCTGCTGCCGGTGACGCTGGAGGGCGATCAACTCTGCGTCGATGGCGAGGAGATCGGCACGCTGGCGGGGTTCCATTTCCGCGTCGATGCCACGGCGCGGCATGGCGACCACAAACTGTTGCGCGCGGCGGCCGAGCGGCATTTGCCCGCCTTGCTGGCCGAGCGGGCGATGGCGCTGGCGGCGGCCTTGGCGGCGGGCACGGCCGATGTGGCGTTGGCCGGCGGCGCGATCCGGCAGGGCGATGAAGTGTTGGCCCGGGTCGAGCGTGGGCGCGCCTTGCTGGAGCCACGGTTGCAAGCCGGCGCCTCGCTGGCGCTGGTGCCGGAGGCGGCGCGGGCGGCCTTGCTGGCAGCGCTGGCGGGCTGGCTGACGCGGCGGTTGCGGCCTTTGGCGCCGCTCGCCCGGCTGGAGGCGGCCAGTCGCGAGGCCGATGCCGGGCCCGATTTGCGCGCGCTGCTGATCCGGCTGATCGATGGCGGGGGGATGATCGTGCGCGAGACGTCGCGGGTGGAACGACTCGATCGGGCGCAGCGCGAGCGGCTGCGGAAGCTGGGGGTGACGGTGGGCGCATTGGACCTGTTCGTGCCGGCGATGATCAAGGCGGCGCCCTTGCGGTTGTGGCAGGCGTTCGCCGGCGGAGATCCGTCGGTCGTTGCGCCCACCATGCACCCGGTGCTGCCCGCCGAGGGCCGCGCCGCACCGCCGGGTTATCTCACCATCGGGCGGCAATGGTTGCGAATCGACAGCGCCGAGGCGCTGCTGCGCGCCGCGCATGGCCGCCGCACCGCCGCGCGCGCGCGCAGCTTCACGCTCGATCCGGCCGAGGCGGTGGCGATGAAGCTGAACACCGCCGGATTCGCGCGGTTGCTGGCGCAGGCCGGCTTCCGCGTGACGATGCCGCGCCCATTGCCCGAAGGGGCATCCGGGCCGCCCGCGCCGGCGCTATGGCGCTGGGCCCCGCCCCGGCGTGAGGATGCGCCACCCCCGCCTGCGGCAAGCAACGGGGCATTTGCCGCTTTGGCGCGGCTGGTCGCCTGATGGCCTCGGCCGTGCGCCCGGCCCCGCGCCCCACGTTGCGGATCGACAAATTGCTGTGGTTCCTGCGCTTCGTGAAGACGCGCGGCGCCGGGCAGTCGCTGGCGGAAACCGGCCATATTCGCCGCAACGGCACCCGCATCGAGCGCCCTGCCGCCGCCGTCGGCATTGGCGATGTACTGGTGATTCCCGCCGCGATCGGCGTGCGCGTGGTGGAAATCCTGGCCCTCCCAGACCATCGCGGGCCACCCACCGAGGCGCAGGCATGCTATCGCACGCTTGACGGCCCCGCCCCTCTTCCCGTAGCGCCCGGCATGACCGAGATTTTGAAAGGGGAACTGCAGCCATGACTTATGTCGTCACCGACGCGTGTATCCGCTGCAAGTACATGGATTGCGTGGAAGTTTGCCCCGTGGACTGCTTCTACGAGGGCGAGAACATGCTCGTCATCAACCCCAACGAGTGCATCGATTGCGGCGTGTGCGAGCCCGAGTGCCCGGCCGAGGCGATCCTGCCCGACACCGAGAGCAACCTGGAGCAGTGGCTGGAACTGAACGCCAAGTTCTCGGCGGAATGGCCCAACATCACCGCCAAGAAGGACGTCCCCGAGGACGCCGACAGCTTCAAGGGTACCGAGGGCAAGTTCGACAAGTTCTTCTCCGAAAAGCCCGGCGAAGGCGATTGATCTGCCTTGTGGGCATCCCCGGCGGATGCCCGCGCGTTTTGTATCACATCTGTCGCGGCGCCTGTGATGCCGCATCCCGCCGCGCCGGTTCATCCGGTTGCGGCCGGCCGCGCATGCGGGGGTGGTAATTTTGTTACATCGGTGTTATAATGACTCGTCGTCCGGTGAAGGGTTGTGTCGCACAATCGGTCACCGGTCGGTGACAGACCTGTCATAACAACGCTCACACCAGGAAGGGCGGATACGAGGGCAATCGGTGAATGGCTTCATTCACCGGACGGCTGGGTTTATCCCCACGCCGTGCTTTGCGTGTCCACGGCGCATTCCGCGCCGGGCCCGATCGAAAGGACGATAGATGACCGCCAAGGCGCATGCCTTCGATGTTGGAGATTACGTCGTTTATCCCAAGCACGGTGTCGGACGAGTGATAGAACTGCAAAAGCAGGAAATCGCCGGCATGAGCCTCGAACTGTACGTCCTGCGGTTCGAGAAAGAGCGCATGACCTTGCGCGTTCCCGTCAACAAGGTCGAAGCCATCGGCATGCGCAAGCTGTCCTCGGACAAGACCCTGCGTGAGGCATTGGAAACGCTGAAGGGCAAGCCCAAGGTCAAGCGCACCATGTGGTCGCGCCGCGCGCAGGAATACGAGGCGAAGATCAACTCCGGCGATCTGGTTTCGATCGCCGAGGTGACCCGCGACTTGTTCCGCGCCGACGACCAGCCCGAGCAGTCGTACTCCGAACGGCAGATTTTCGAGGGCGCGTCATCGCGACTCGCCCGCGAACTAGCCGCGATGGAAAAGACCGACGAGCCGGCCGCGCTCAGGAAGATCCTTGCGATCCTCAACGAGCACGCGCCGAAATACTATGAGGCTGCGCCGGTCTGAACCGATTGCAGCGTTGAAAAAGGGGCTGGTCCTGCGGGGCCGGCCCTTTTTTCGTGTGCCGCTTGGGCGCGGGCTTGGCGATGTGGATATCTCCGTGTATTATGCTGACAACACAGTCAGCGGAGATCCTCCATGGATATGCGTCCCCATCTGCGCGCACTTGCCCCGATTGCCGGCACGGCGCTCCTCGCCTCGCTGTCATTCATGCTGGCGGGGTGTGACAAGGCCAGCGTCACCATCGATGGCGATCACGGCAAGCGGCTGGCCGATCTCGATCTCTCCGGCCCGCCGCCGCATGGCGTGGCGCTGATGGGCATCGATGCGGTGGACATCAGCGATGGCCCCAAGCTGACCATCCGCGTCGAGGGCGACCCCGCCGAGGCCGATCATTTGCGCTTCACACTGAAGGACGGCACGCTCGGCATCCTGCGCGATCGCGGCTTCTGGAGCGGCGGGAAAGCGGTCACGGTTCACGTTACTATGCCGGCCCCGCGTGAACTGACCGCCGGTGGCACCGGCTCGATCACCGCAGCCACCGTGGATGCCGACCACGCCACGGTGACGATCGCCGGCACTGGCGAAGTGGCCACGCCGCAGGTCCAGACCAGCAAGCTGGAAGTCACGATTGCCGGCACCGGTACCTATCGCGCGGCGGGCAAGGCCGGCGCGCTGGAACTGAACATCGTGGGCACCGGCGATGCTGCGATGGACGCGCTGAAAGTCGATACCGCCGATGTGTCGCTGGCCGGGACTGGCGACGGCACGTTCAGCTCGGATGGCGCGGTTTCGGCCAGCATCGTCGGCACCGGCACCGTGCGCGTGCTGGGCGCGGCGACGTGCAAGGTGTCTGCCGTGGGTTCGGGCAAGGTGGTTTGCGAGCGGGGGGCGACGGCCGAAAAGTAAGTTGGATGCGAGGGGCACGCCCCTCGCGCTCCCATACCTTGTCAGCCTCAGAACTTACCTGCATCCTGACGTAACATCGCCCCGCCGGAGGCGATATCAAGCGGCTCCGCCGCATGGCACTCCGCCCAAAGACGGCGCAACGTGGACAGGAACAGAGAGCGCGAGGAACGAGACCCTCGCCTTTCGCCTTTTTCTTCAGGCCGCCGCGCGCGCCAACCGATCGTTGATCGCCGCACCGATCCCGGCATCGGGCACCGGCGCCACGGCTACCCGCGCCTGCCCCGCCGCCGCCGCCGCATGGAGCGCGGCATATAGCCGCGCCGCTGCCTCAGCCAGATCGCCCGAGACCGACAGGTTGATGTCCCCCGCCACCGCGCCGAAGCCGATGTGGAACTCGTCCGCCGTTGCCTGCGTGGCGTTCAACCGCACCGGCTTGCCGGGTGCATAGTGGCTGGCCAGTTGTCCCGGCGCCTCGATGCCGGGGCCGGCGCCCGCATCGGCCCCACCGATCACCGCCGCGATCTGCGCCGCCGTCACCGGTCCGGGGCGCAGCAGCGACCACGCCCCATCCGCCCGCAACGCAACGATGGTCGATTCGAGCCCTTGCGGGCACGCCCCGCCATCGATCACCAAACCCAGTCGCCCCGCCAGCGATTCGGCGACATGCGCGGCCGTGGTCGGGCTGACCCCGCCGCTGCGGTTGGCCGAGGGCGCCGCCAGTGCCACCTCCGCCGCCGTCAGCACCGCCCGCATCACCGGATGCGCCGGACAACGCAGCGCCACGGTCGGCAGGCCCGCCGTGACCGCCTCGGCCAGTGCGGCATCGGGACGCCGGGGCAGCACCAGTGTCAGGGGCCCGGGCCAGAAGGCCGCCGCCAACTGTTCCGCATACGAATCGAATTCCGCCAGCTTTTTGCCGGCCGCCACATCCACCACATGCACGATCAGCGGGTTGAAATCGGGCCGCCCCTTGGCGCGATAGATCGCCGCCACCGCCCGCGCATCATCGGCCCGGGCGGCGAGGCCATAAACCGTCTCGGTCGGCACCGCGACGATCTCGCCAGCGCGCAAGCGCTGGGCGGCCTCGGCAATGGCCTCGGCATTGGCGGGCAGGATCTGGGGGTTTGTGCTCACGGCTGCCCGCGCTAAACCCCGCCCGCGCCGCCGCCAAGCAAAACCCGACGACGACGAAAGGAAACGCCATGACCACCCCGGCCGACTCGCTCGCCCGCATCGCCGCCGCGCTGGAGCGGATGGTGCCCCCTGCCCCGCCCGCGCCCGATTGGCTGGCCGCGCCCGCCTATGTGTGGGACGGCACCGCCGCGCGCGCGGTGGCGCATCTGGAGGCGCCGGCACTCAACCTGCTGCGCGGGATAGATGCGCAGAAGGATGTGGTGGTGGAGAACGTCGCGCGCCATGCCGCCGGCCATGCCGCGCACGACATGCTGTTGTGGGGCGCGCGGGGCATGGGCAAGTCGGCCTTGATCCGGGCGTCTGTGGTGGCTGCGCAGGGGCGTGGCGCCATCGCCCTGGTGCAGGTGACGCAAGATGCCCTGCCGACGCTGGCGCGCCTGTTTGCGGCGCTTGGCGGGGCCTCACGCCCGTTCCTGGTGTTCATCGACGACCTTGGCTTCGAGGAGGGCGACGGCATCGGCCCGCGCGCCTTGCGCTCATGGCTGGAGGGCGGGGTCGAGGCGCGGCCGGCGAACGTGCGTCTGGCGGTCACATCCAACCGCCGCGCCATCGTCGCCCGATCGATGCGCGAGCAGGACGATCCCATCAACCCGCGCGATGTGGTGGACGACAGGTTGGCGCTGGCCGACCGCTTCGGGCTCTCGGTGGGGTTCCACAACTGCGATCAGGATGCTTTCCTCGCCATCATCGCCGGCTATGCCGATGCGCTGGGGCTGGCGTGGGAACAGGGCGATGCTCTGGAATGGGCGCAGCGGCGCGGCGGGCGGTCTGGGCGCGTGGCGGCGCACTATATCACCGAGATCGCCGGGCGGGCGGGGCGGCATGTTTAAGGGATAAGATACGAGGGGCACGCCCCTCGCGCTCCCCCAACCTTGTCGGCGTGGGATGTGGCGGCAGCCTCGCGGAACGTCGCCCCGCCGGAGGCCTTATTAAGGCGGCTTCGCCGCATGGCGGGCGATCGAGAGCGGGGCGCAACACCGACAGGAAATGGGGTCCGGGGGACGAGTCCCCCGGCCGCCAGAGGCCCCCTACTGCTTCACCTTCGCATCCCCGGCAAACGCCCCGGTATATTGCGCCTCGGCAGGATCGCCCTTCAACTCGGTCTGCGCCGGCATATGCCCGGTCACCACCGCCGCCGGTGCCACCGAAGCCGCCGCCCCCGGCGCGATCACCCGCCAGATCACCCCGCCGGTATCGTCACTGACCAGCAGCGCGCCGTCCTTGGCCCAGCCCAGCCATACCGGCCGCCCATGCGCGGTGCCCTTGCCGGTCAGGAAGCCGCCGAGCACCGGCTGCGGCAGGCCCAGCGGATTGCCATGGGCATCGAACGGCACGAAGACCACGTCGTAACCCACTGGTTGGCGACGATTCCATGAGCCATGCCGGGCAATGAACGCGCCATTGGCAAAGCCCGCGCCCAACCGCTCACCACCCTGTGCGAACACCAGCCCCAGCGCCGCCACATGCGGCCCCAACGCGTATTCCGGCTTGCGGGTATAATCGGTCAGGTAATCGGGCATCGCGCTGTTGACGCGGTTGTCGATCACGTCCTTCCAATAGACCCACGGCCAGCCATAATGCGCGCCGATCGGCACGTTGGTCAGGTAATCGGGCACCAGGTTCGGCCCGAGCATGTCGCGCTCGTTGACCACGGCCCACATCTCGCCGGTCGAGGGGTTCCACGCCATGCCGTTGGGGTTGCGCATCCCCGCCGCGTACTGGCGGGGAAAACCGCCGCCGCCGAGGGCGATCTGCCAGATGCCGGCGCGCCATTTCTCCGCATCGGGGCCATTCTCGCCGATGTTGGTCGACGAGCCGACCGCCACGAACAGCAACTTGCCATCCGGGCTGGCCAACAGGTTACGCATCCAGTGCTGGCCGCCGCCTTGCAGGTCGGCGATCTTGGTTGGCGCGCCGGTCAGTTGGGTTGCGCCCGGCTTGTAGTCCCAGGCCAGCACGGCATTGTCGTTGGCGATGTAAAGCTTGCCGTCCACATAGGCCATGCCCGAGGGCGAGTGCAGATCGTCATGCCGCAGCACGAAGCGCTGATCGGCGTGACCGGTGCCCTTACTGTCGCGCAGCAGGACGATGGTATCGGGCGACGGCACAGAGGCGCCAACAATCGACATGAACCATTGCTCGACCAACCCGGTCAGCCCGCCCGAATGCGCCCCCGCCGGCGCATTGGTTTCCGCCACCAGCACATCGCCATTGGGCAAGGTCAACAGTGTGCGCGGATGGTCCAGCCCTTCGGCGAAGCGCGTGACGGTCAGGCCCTTGGCCGGCGTCGGCGCCTCACCCGCCTGCCAGCCCACCGAGTGGACCAGCCCGACTGTGGGGAAGCTCTGCGGATCGGGGTCGTCGAGCTTGGGGTGCTTGCCCTCATAAGCGGTGATGTTGGCGGGGGTGTTATCAACGTGGGTGAGCCACGCGTACCCTCCACCACCGGCGATTGCGAGAACGGCCACGGCGCCGAGAAGTGTTTTCTGGATCGGAGACATGCCGGCAGGGATAGGCGTTTGCGCTCTGGCCGACAAGGGTGGCGCGCGCTAGAACATGGGCCATGTACGCATTTGAACCTGTGCCGGGCCAGCCCAAGGCCGAGCTTTACGACGACCTGATCAGTGCCGCCAAGGCGCTGGTGGCCGACGAACCCGATGCCGTGGCCAATATGGCCAACGTGGCGGCGGTGCTGTGGCAGTTTTTGCCCGATCTCAACTGGGCCGGGTTTTATCGCGCGCTGGATGGTGGGTTGGTGCTGGGGCCGTTCATCGGCAAGCCGGCGTGCATTCGCATAGCCGCCGGCGCCGGCGTGTGCGGGGCGGCGCTTGTTTCACGTGAAACACAGTTGGTCGCGGATGTGCATGCGTTCCCTGGGCATATCGCCTGTGATGCGGCGAGTCGCTCTGAACTGGTGGTGCCGGTGGTGCGCGATGGCGCGGTGCTGGCGGTGATCGATCTCGATAGCCCCCTGCCCGCGCGGTTTGATGCCGAGGATGCGGCCGGGATCGAGCGGTTGGCAGCAGCGTTGGCCAACAAGATATAAGATGCGAAGGGCAGGCCCTTCACGCTTCCCTTCCTAAATCCCGCCGCCGGTCAACCGCTGGCACACCAGGTCCAACTGATCCAGCGTCTTGTACTTGATCGTCACCGCCCCGGAACGCGGATCGGCATCGGGCACGATCTTCACCGGCAGCCCGAGAAATTCCTCGAGGTGCGCCTGCACCGCCATGATATCGGCGGTCTCGGCGGACTTGGTTTCCATCCGCGCGCGCCGCGGCGCCTGAGCCCCGCCGTTGGTGCGGCGGCGCATCATCTGCTCCACCTCGCGGACGGACAGTTGTTTGGCCACGGCTTGCTCGGCCAGTGACTCGGCATCATCCGATCCGATCAGCGCCCGCGCATGGCCCATCGAAAGACTGCCCGTCTCCACCAGCGTAATCACCGGATCGGGCAACGCCAGCAACCGTTGCAAGTTGGCGACATGGCTGCGCGACTTGTCGACCATGCGGGCGATGTCGGCCTGGGTCATCCCCTCCTGCTCGGCGAGGCGGTTGTAAGCACGCGCCTCTTCGATCGGGTTGAGATCCTCGCGCTGGAGGTTCTCGATCAGCGCCAGCGCCATCACCTCGCGGTCGCTGAGTTTGCGCACCAGCGCCGGGATCTCGTGCAACTGCGCCTTTTGCGCCGCGCGCCAGCGGCGCTCACCCGCCACCAGTTGATAGCGCCCTGCCCCCGCCGGATGCGGCCGGACGATCACCGGCTGAATCACCCCGCGCGCGGCAATCGACGCCGCCAGTTCCTCCAGCGCCGCCTCATCGAAATGGCGGCGGGGCTGACCGGGATCGGGCTCGATATCGGCGATCGACAGCGAGGCCAACCCACTCTCGATCGGCCCCGGTGTTCCACGTGAAACACCCCCACCGGCGCTCGCCACCAACGGCTCCTCGCGCCTGCTTTCGCCAAGCAGGGCTTCGAGGCCCCGGCCAAGCGCTGGCTTGCGGCGGGGGGGGAGGATGGCGGGCGTTTCGTCAGTCATGCGGCAAGGCGCCTTTCGGGCATACGGGCAATCATCTCACGGGCCAGCGCGATATAGGCGCGGCTGCCCGGGCAGTGCTGGTCATAGATCAACGCCGGCAAGCCGTGGCTCGGGGCCTCGGACAGGCGGACGTTGCGCGGGATATTGGTCTCGAACACCAGCTTGCCCAGGCAAGAACGCACGTCATCGGACACCTGATCGGTCAGCCGGTTGCGCCGATCGAACATGGTCAACACGATGCCGAGAATGCCCAGATCGGGGTTGAACCGCTGCTGCACCCGCTCGACGGTTTGCAGCAACTGGCTGAGCCCCTCCAGCGCGAAGAACTCGCACTGCAACGGCACGAGCAACGTATCCGCCGCAGTCAGCGCGTTCAGCGTGATCAACCCCAGCGAGGGCGGGCAATCGATGAACACCACATCATAGGGCTCCGGGCCGCTGTGCAGCGCGTGACGCAAGCGATCCGTGCGGTTCTCAACCGAAACCAGCTCGACCTCAGCGCCCGACAGATCGACTGTCGCCGGGCACAGATCCAGCCCCTTGATCGCCGTGGGCATCACGCACTCGGAGAGCGGCGCGCCGCCGATCAGCAGATCGTACGAAGAAACCTGACGATGCTGCGCATGGATGCCCAGCCCGGTCGAGGCGTTGCCCTGCGGATCGAGATCGATCAGCAATGTGCGCCAGCCCGTGGCCGCCATGGCGGTGCCGAGATTGATGGCGGTGGTGGTCTTGCCGACCCCACCCTTTTGGTTGGCGATGGCGACGCGGATCATGCGTGTCCTCCAGAGGAGCGAGTGCGGGACGTGCCGTGCAGATGTCCGACGATGATGCCCGATTCGGGATCGGTAAGCGAGGGCTCAACCCGAAACGCGTGGCGCCATCCTGTCAGTGTGGTGACTTCATCGCCTGCCTGACGCCCTTTGGGCAACAGCCAGAGCGTATCGCTTGTGGAGAACCTGGCGGAAAGCGCGACCAGGCGGTCGAGCGGCGCAAAGGCTCGCGCCGAAATCACCGCCGCCGCCCGCGATTCGACCGCCTCCAGCGATTGCCCGATCACGCAGGCCTGCGCCAGTTCCAGATCGTCGCACACCGACTCGAGCCACTCGATCCGCCGCCGCCGCGATTCGACCATCCACACCGGCCGCTTGGGTTGCAAGATCGCGGCCACCAACCCGGGGAAACCCGCCCCGGTGCCCAAGTCCAGCCACAGCCCCTCGCCCGGTGTTTCACGTGAAACATGCGTCAACAACTGCGCCGAATCGACCAGATGCCGCCGCCAGACCTGCTCCAGACTCGCCGCCGAGACCAGATTCTGCCGCGTGTTCTCCTCAGCCAGCATCGCCGCCAACCGCTCCAACCGTTCCATCGCCGCGCCATCGAACCGCGCCGCGATCCATGCCTTTGCTTCGGTCTCGTCGCTGATCATGCCGCCCTGCCCTCTTCCCGTCGCCGCGCATGCACCAGCAATGCCGCCAGCGCCGCCGGCGTCACCCCCGGCACGCGCCCGGCGGCGGCCAAGGTATCGGGCCGCGCCGCCGTCAGCCGCTCGACCATTTCACGTGACAACCCGGCGATCTCGCCGAACGGAAAATCCGCCCCCAAGCGCAAAGCCTCACCCGCGCGCAAGTCACGCAATTCGCGATCCTGCCGGGCCAGATAGGGGGCATAGACTGCGTCCTCGACCAGCTCTTCGGCCAGATCGCGATCCTCGGCAAACGCCTCGCCCAGCCATGGCGCCAAAGTCTCAGCAGTTATGCCGCCAAACCGCAGCCATTCGCGCGCCGGCAAAGGCGCGGCATCGCCCCGCACATTCGCCCCGCGCGCCAACACATCGCCCGCACCGATCGGCATATCCAAAGCCGCATCCATCACCCCGCGCACGGCCTCGCGCCGCGCATACCATTCGGCCCGCTCGGCCCCCACGCACCCGGCCGCCAAGGCCAAGGGCGTCAACCGCGTCGTCGCGTTGTTCGCCCGCAGCCGCAGGCGATACTCGGCCCGCGCGGTCAACATGCGATAGGGCTCGGACACCCCCTGCAAGGTCAGATCGTCGACCATCACCGCCATGTAGCTGTTCGCCCGATCCAGCGCCGCCGGTTCCCGCCCCAAGGCCAGCGCCGCCGCATGCATCCCGGCGATCAGCCCTTGCGCCGCCGCCTCCTCATAGCCGGTGGTGCCGTTGATCTGCCCCGCGCACCACAACCCCGGGATCGCGCGCAACTCCAGAGCCGGGCTCAACGCACGCGGATCGATGTGATCGTACTCCACCGCATAGCCCGGCACGACCATCTCGACCGCCTCCAGCCCCTCGATCGAGCGCAACAGCGCGTGCTGAATGTCGGTCGGGAGCGAGGTGGAGATGCCGTTGGGATAGACCAGATGTGTATCTAGCCCCTCGGGTTCGAGGAAGATCTGGTGGCCGTCGCGGTCGGCGAAACGGTGGATCTTGTCCTCGATCGAGGGGCAATAGCGCGGCCCCGCCCCGGCAATCGCCCCACCAAACAGCGGCGACCGATCGAGCCCGCTGCGAATGATCTCATGCGTTTGCGGGTTGGTACGCGTGATCGCGCAGAACACCTGCGGGTTCCGCCGCGCGCCGGTCAGTGCCGACATGCACCACGGCTCGGCATCGGAAGGCTGCTCGCTCAGCCGCGCCCAATCGATGGTGCGGCCATCGAGCCGCGGCGGCGTCCCGGTCTTCAACCGCGCCATCGGTAGGTCGGCGGCGCGCAATCGCTCGGCCAGCCGATGCGCGGCATTTTCGCCAATGCGACCGCCCGTCAGCCGCTCCTCACCGCGAAACAGCCGACCACCGAGGAAGGTGCCGGTGCACAGCACCACGCCCTCTGCCGCCAGCATCGTGCCATCGCCCAGCACAACCCCGGCCACGCGTCCACCAGCCAGCGTCAGGTCGGCGACCTCACCCGCGATCACGGTGAGATCGCCCTGCCGCTGAAGTGCTTCCTGAACGTAGGCCTTGAACAGCTTGCGGTCGGCCTGCACCCGAGGCCCCCAAACCGCCGACCCCTTCGATCGGTTCAACATGCGGTAATGGATCGCCGCCGCATCTGCCGCGCGCCCGATCACGCCATCGAAGGCATCGACCTCGCGCACCAGATGCCCCTTGCCCAGCCCGCCGATGGCCGGGTTGCAGCTCATGGCGCCGATGGTGGCGGGATCGAACGTCACCAATCCCACACGCGCGCCCATGCGCGCCGCGACCGCAGCGGCCTCGACACCGGCATGGCCACCACCGACCACCAGCACATCAAAACGGGAATGACTCATGCCCCGCCGTTATCGGAACCCGCCGCCCGCGTCAAAACCGATGCGGTTGTTCCACGTGAAACACCGCCTATTTGCCGATGCAGAATTGGCCGAACAGCGCATCGAGCATATCCTCGGTCCCGGCGCGGCCGATGATGCGATCGAACGCTACCCGCGCCATGCGCAAGGCCTCGGCCATCAACAGCAGATCCTCGCGCACTTGCGCTTCCTCGATCGCATGCAAGGCCTCGGCGATGAGATCGCGCTGTCGCCGGTTCAACGCCGCCTCACCCGGTGCCGGCAGAAGGTCACGCGCCGTTTGGACCAGATCATGGCACAACGCCAACACCCCCATCCCCGTCATCGCCGAAAGCACATGGCGCGCCGACGCCTTGGCCGACGCCACATCCGCGCGTGCGGAAATTTCCCAGGCGCCAATAGGCCCCTCACCCTCTGGCCCCAGCCAGAGCACAATGTCCGCTTCGGCCATGGCCGCTTGCGCCCGGGCGATGCCGATGGCCTCGATGGTGTCGTCCGTCTCGCCACGCAGCCCGGCGGTGTCGATCAGCGTAAATGGCACCCCGCCGATCGCCACCGGACGACTCAGCACATCGCGGGTGGTACCGGGGATATCGGCGGTGATCGCCGCCTCGCTACCCACCAGCGCGTTGAACAGCGTGCTTTTGCCAGCGTTCGGCGGACCAGCGATCACCACCCGCACGCCCTCGCGCAATGCCTCCGCCCTGGGCCGCGACAGCCACTGCGCCAAGGCATCGGCCAAGGCCGCCAACCGCCGCGCGAGATCGGCGGGCAAGCCGCCAACGTCATCCTCATCGGCAAAATCGATGGCAGCCTCGATACTGGCGCTGATGGTCAGCAGATCATCGCGCCATCCGGCAACCACGCGCGAAAATGCCCCGCCCAGCATCGCCTGCGCCGCGCGCCGCTGCAACTCGGTCTCGGCCGATAGCAAGTCGGCCAACCCCACGGCCTCGGCCAGATCGATGCGTCCGTTGGCGAACGCGCGCCGGGTGAACTCCCCCGCCTCGGCCGCGCGCAAACCCGGCACGGCGGATAAGGCGCGCAACACGGCCGCAATCACCGCGCGCCCACCATGGCAATGCAGCTCGGCGCAATCCTCGCCCGTCGCCGTCCCCGGCCCGGGCAGCCACAATACCAACGCTGAATCGAGCACCTCGCCACCATCGCGCAACGTCATCAGCGTCGCCCGCCGCGCCGCCGGCACCCGGCCCAAACGCGCCAACACGGCCGAGGCCTGCGGCCCACTGATCCGGATCACCCCGACACCAGCCGGGGGCGCACCGCTGGACAGCGCGTAAATCGTATCACTCATCGGTGGGAACTGGCCACCGCGCGGTTGTTCGACAAAAGCCGGCGCACCCTTTTTTTCCTCGCGCTCTAATCGTGCTTTGGTTTCATCCCAAAGCCGGCGCCGGATTCCATCAGTTGCTGGAACAGCTTCAGCCCCATCTGGCCCATCGGCGCGACTTGTCGGGCAAATTCCTGAAGCTGGTCGACGTTGCCCACGCCCTGCATCGCCTTGATAATGCCATCCATATAGGCATCGTTGGCCTTGGTGACATCGGGCAGGCCCATGAAGCGCCGCGCCTCCTCGGGCGAGCAGTCGATTTCGACATTCACTTTCATCGCTTGTCTCACCTGATCGATCGCGGTCTCTGGGGCCACTGTACGATCAAGGTGACACACCTGCGGATGGTTGTCCATCGCCCCGGGAGCCACCAGGCCCCCGGGGATGGATCCATTCTTACTGGTTCATGGCGCTGAAGAAGTCCTCGTTGCTCTTGGAATCCTTCATCTTGTCGAGCAGGAACTCCATCGCGTCGATGGTGCCCATCTGCATGAGGATGCGGCGCAGCACCCACATCTTGGCGAGGTTGCCCTTGTCGACCAGCAGCTCTTCCTTGCGAGTGCCGCTCTTGCCGACGTCGAGCGCCGGGAAGATGCGCTTGTCCGCCACCTTGCGGTCGAGGACGATTTCCGAGTTACCGGTGCCCTTGAACTCTTCAAAGATGACCTCGTCCATGCGGCTGCCGGTGTCGATCAGCGCGGTGGCGATGATCGAGAGCGAGCCGCCTTCCTCGATGTTGCGCGCCGCGCCGAAGAAGCGCTTCGGCCGCTGCAAGGCGTTGGCATCGACACCGCCGGTCAGCACCTTGCCGCTCGATGGCACCACGGTGTTGTAGGCGCGGCCCAGACGCGTGATCGAGTCCAGCAAGATCACCACATCGCGCTTGTGCTCGACCAGACGCTTGGCCTTCTCGATCACCATCTCGGCGACCTGCACGTGGCGGGTGGCCGGCTCGTCAAAGGTCGAGGAGATGACCTCGCCCTTCACGCTGCGCTGCATGTCGGTGACTTCCTCGGGCCGTTCGTCGATCAGCAGCACGATCAGGAACACCTCGGGGTGGTTGTCGGTGATCGCCTTGGCCATGTTCTGCAACAGCACGGTCTTACCCGTGCGCGGCGGCGCGACGATCAGCGCGCGCTGGCCCTTGCCCTGCGGGCTGATCAGATCGATCACGCGGGCCGACTTGTCCTTGACCGTCGGATCGAGCGTATCGAGGCGCAGGCGCGAGTCCGGATAGAGCGGCGTCAGGTTATCGAAATTGACGCGATGGCGCACCGCATCGGGCGTGTCGAAGTTGACCGTCAGCAGCTTGGTGATGGCAAAGTAACGCTCGCCATCCTTCGGTGCGCGGATCTCGCCCTCGACCGTATCGCCGGTGCGCAGGCCCCACTTGCGGACCTGGTTCGGCGAAACGTAAATATCGTCCGGCCCGGCGAGATAGTTCGCCTCGGGGCTGCGCAAAAAGCCGAAGCCATCGGGCAACACCTCGATTGTGCCGATGCCCAGGATCTCCTCGCCGTCCTCGGCGCGTTCCTTGAGCACGGCGAACATCAGGTCCTGCCGGCGGAGCGTGCTGGCCCCCTCGACGCCCAATTCCTCGGCCATCTCGACCAGTTCGGCCGATGTCTTTTTCTTGAGTTCTTTCAGGTGCATATCAAATATCCGTCGGGTGCCGGAAAGCCGGCGAGATCAGGGTGAGCGGTCGAACGGCGGGCCTGTTGGGCTTTGGGAAAGCAAGACCGTGCGGCACAAGGCTGTGCCATCGAAATTGCCGTCGATCGGGCGGTATATAGGCGCGTTGAGGAGGTGCGTCAACGAAGCCAGAAAAGTGGATACGAGGGGCAAACCCCTCGCGCTCCCCGTTCCTTGTCTGGCTTTGCATGGGCCGGCCACGTTGCGCAACGTGGCCTCGCCGGAGGCTGTTATTGGGCAGCTTCGCCGCATTGCGCCCCATCGCATGTCTCGCGCAACGCGGACTGGATCGGGGAGCGCGAGGGGCTGGCCCCTCGCACCTATCCCCTCAAACCTTCAAAACGGCTTCACCACCACCAGGATCACGATCACCACCGCCGCCAGCCCCGGCACCTCGTTCAACAACCGCAGCGCCTTGCCGGACAGCCTCCGCTCGCCGCGGGCCAGAGCCCCGGCATACCACCCCATCCACACCTGATAGCCGCTGAGCAGCAGCACCAGCCCCACCTTGGCATGGAACCAGCCGAATGCCGACGCCCCGATCACATGCGCCAGCAGCACCCCGAACACCCACACCATCGCCATCGACGGCCACAGGATGATGCGCAGCAACCGCCGCTCGCGCTCGATCCACAGCGCCGCCTCCGGCGAACCCGGCGCGCATTCCTGATGATAGACGAAATAGCGCGGCAGCAGGAACAGCCCCGCCATCCAGAAGATCACGAAGATCACGTGCCCCGCCTTGAGCCACAGATAGGTCATCGCGAGAACCTCTGACATGCCTGCACCATCGCCTTACTGCCGCCAACCGCGGACCAGCGCCAGCACCTGCTCGACGTGCTCGATGGGAGTCGTCTGGCCGATGCCATGGCCCAGGTTGAACACATGCGGACGCCCCCTGAACGCCTCCAGAACGGCAAGGGTTCCCGCCTCCAGCGCGGCACCGCCGGCGAGCAGCAGCAACGGATCGAGATTGCCCTGCACAGGCAGCCCCTCGGGCAGGGCACGCCCCGCCCAGACCGGATCGATGCTCTCGTCGAGCCCGAGCGCGTCCACCCCGGTCTCGCGGGCATAGGCGGGGAGTTTTTCGCCGGCCCCCTTGGGAAAGCCGATCACCGGCACCCCCGGATGCCGCGCATGGATCCGCGCGGTGATCTCCGCCGTCGGTGCGATCACCCAGCGTTCGAATTCGGAGGGTGCCAGACTGCCCGCCCAGCTGTCGAACAGTTGCACCGCCTCGGCGCCGGCGCGGATCTGGCCCGAGAGATAGTCCACGGTCACCTCGACGATGCCCTGAATGATCGCCCTGAACGCCTGCGCGTCCCTGTAGGCCATGGTGCGGGCGTCGGCCTGGTCACGGCTCCCCTCGCCCGCCACCATGTACGTAGCGACCGTCCAGGGGCTTCCTGCGAAGCCGAGCAGAGTCCGCCCTGCCCCCAGCCCCGCCGAAACCTGTCGCACCGTCTCGTAGATCGGCAACAGTCGTTCCGGCACCGCCTGGAGGCCCTGCAACGCATGATCCACCAGCCGAGGCGAGAGTTGTGGCCCCTCGCCCGCCAGAAACGCCAGATCCTGACCCATCGCATGGGGCACGATCAGGATATCGGAAAACAGGATCGCACCATCGAAGCCAAACCGACGGATCGGTTGCAAGGTGATCTCGGTCGCTGCCGCCGGATCATAGACCAGCGCCAGAAACCCGCCCTTGGCCGCCCGGAGTGCGCGATATTCGGGGAGATAGCGCCCCGCCTGACGCATCATCCAGATCGGCCGCTGGCCTGTGTTCTCACCCCGCAACGTATCGAGAAGCAGCCCTGCCATCGGTCTTTCGAGTCCAAACAAAAAAGAGTCTTAAAAGGATTTTGCAGGTTGTTGGCCTGTGGAAATCGCGGATACCGACCGCTTGCCCGATTTGTGCCCCGATGGCCAGCCCGGACGATGGTGCCGACTCGCCCCGCCGCGGGGGTCAAGAAACCGTTATCCGCCTTGTCCACAGGCTGTGGAAACTGTCATCCACATGTCAATAACCGGTGCCCGAATCGGCTGTCAGCGGGGATGGATGACAGCCGTGTGATTGTCACCAGCCCTGTCCCGTGGTTTATGCACGGCTCTGTCCACACCCCTGCGGGAAGCTCCTTTCCGCGCTCCACAGGCCGCGCATGAACCGTCTGCACTTGCACCTTGTCTCGGATTCCACCGGCGAGACGCTGGAGATGATCGCCAAGGCCGCGCTCGCCCAGTTCGACGATACCGACGTCATCCGCCACTTCTGGCCGATGGTGCGCAGCCAGCAGCATCTGGAGCGCATCCTCGCCGATGTCGCGATCAATCCCGGGCTGGTGATTTTTACGCTGGTCAGCAACGATATCCGCCACCTGCTGGAGGAGCGTTGCCGCCAGATGGGGCTGCCGGCGGTGGCGGTGCTCGATGCGGTGACGCTGGCGCTGGAGGATGCGCTGGGCCAGCAGGCCAAGGGCCGGCCGGGGCGGCAACACGCGCTGAACGCTGCGTACTTCGACCGGGTCGAGGCGATCCAGTTCACCATCGCTCACGATGACGGCATCCTGTGGGAGGATTGGGAGCAGGCGGATATCGTGCTGGCGGGGGTCTCGCGCACCTCCAAGACGCCGACCAGCATCTATCTGGCCAACCGTGGCTATCGCGTGGCCAATATTCCGATCGTGCCCGAGAGCCCGCCGCCCACGGCGCTGTTCGGGTTGAAGTCGCCGCTGGTGGTCGGCCTCACCACCGCGTCGGAGCGGTTGATCCAGGTGCGGCGCAACCGGTTGCTGTCGCTCAATCAGGCGCCGGATACGGCTTATGTCGATAACGAGCGGGTGGCGCGCGAATTGCAGTTCGCCCGGCGGATGTTTGCCGACAACGGCTGGCCGGTGATCGATGTCACCCGGCGCTCGATCGAGGAGACGGCGGCGGCGGTCATCGCCTTGTTGGCCGACCGGCGCGGGTCGTCGATCGATCCGATCAGCGGGGGGCATGCGCTGTGAGCCTGATCCTCGCCTCGCGCTCGGCCTCGCGCCGCGAGATGCTGACGGCGGCGGGCGTGCCGTTCGAGGCCATCGCCGCGCCGCTGGACGAGCGCGCCTTCGAGGATGCGCTGGGCGATGCCGAGCCGGCGATGGTGGCGCTGGCGCTGGCCGGGGCAAAGGCGCTGGCGGTCTCGGCCGCGCATCCGGGGCGGCTGGTGCTGGGCAGCGACTCGCTGGTGGTGGTCGATGGCCTGCGCTTCGATAAACCCGCCAGCCGCGAGGATGCAGCCGACCACTTGCGCTTCTTCTCCGGCCGCACGATCGAGCTGCACAGCGCGGCGGCCCTGGCGCACGATGGCGCCGAGATCTGGGGCCACGCCGATATCGCCCGGCTGAAGGTGCGGTCTTTGTCGGACGACTTTATCGCGGGTTATCTCGACGCCGAATGGCCCGAGGTCGGCCATTGCGTCGGCGTGTTCCGTATCGAGGGACTGGGCGTCAACCTGTTCGAGGCGATCGAGGGCCAGCATTTCACCGTGCTGGGGATGCCATTGCTGGCGGTGTTGGGCGCGCTCAGGGCGCAGGGGGTAATCGCGTGATCTATGCCGAAGTCATCGGCGATCCCATCGCCCAGTCGAAAAGCCCGCTGATCCATCGGCACTGGCTGGCCGGGCTGGGGCTGGAGGGCGATTACCGCCATGCGCATGTGATCGCCGAGGCGTTGCCCGCGTTTTTGGCCACGCGCCGGGCGGATGCGGACTGGCGCGGGTGCAACGTGACGATGCCGCACAAGGAGGCGGTGATCCCGCTGCTCGATGCGCTGGACCCGCTGGCGGCGCGGGCGGGGGCGGTGAATTGCATCGTGCGCGAGGCGGATGGCCGGCTGACCGGGCACAACACCGATGTCGATGGCGTGGCAGCGCCGTTGCGCGCGGCTGGCGCCGGGAGGGCGGCGGGGGTGGTCATCGGCGCCGGCGGCGCGGCGCGTGGGGCGATCATCGGCATGGAGGCCGCCGGGATCGCGCCGATCGCCGTCTACAACCGCACCGTGGATAAAGCCCATGCGCTGGCGGAGATGGCCGGCGGGTCGGAGGCGCTGCCCTTGTCGGCTCTGGCGCCGGGGGCGGGGCGGCAGGTGATCCTCAATGCCTCCAGCATGGGGATGCTCGGTCATCCGCCGGTGCCGATCGATCTGGCCGCGTTTCCGGCCGAGACCATCGTGTTCGACATGGTCTACGCGCCGCTGGAAACGCCTTTGCTGGCCGAGGCGCGGCGGCTGGGGCTGCGCACGATCGATGGGCTGGCGATGCTGATCGGTCAGGCTGCGCGGGCGTTCACGCTGTTTTTCGGGGCCGAGCCGCTGCGCGTGGATGGCGATGCCGCCTTGCGGGCGTTGCTGACGGGCGAACCCGTGACGTGAAGAACAAGGGTGAAATGCGAGGGTCACGACCCTCGCGCTCCCATAATTGTCTTCGTTGCGCGCAATCGATCTGGTGTGCGCCCACCGCGAAGCGGCTTTATGATGGCGGCTTCGCCGCATGGCGCTTGGGTGCGGGCGTGGCGCAACGAAGACAGTCATGGGGGTCAGGGGGTCTAGACCCCCTGGAAAACCCCTTTGCCTGAATCCCCCTTCATTCTCGGCCTCACCGGCTCGATCGGCATGGGCAAATCGACCGTGGCGCAGATGCTGCGCGACCTCGGCGTACCGGTGTTCGACGCCGATGCCGAGGTCCGCGCGATGCAGGGCCCCGGCGGCGAACTGCTCCCGGCCATCGAACAGGCCTTCCCTGGTACCACGGGCGTGGAAGGCCTGAACCGCCCTGCCCTGCGCGCCGCCGTGTTCGACGATAAGGCGGCGCTGGCGCGGCTGGAGGCGATTGTCCACCCTGCCGTGGCTGCCCGCCGCGCCGCGTTCCTGTCCGCCAACGCCGGCCAGCCGCTGATCGTCTACGACATCCCGCTGTTGTTCGAGAAAGGCGGCGCGCGCGAGGTTCACGCCACCGCCGTCGTCTCGGCCCCGGCGCACCTTCAGGCCGAGCGCGTGTTGGCGCGGCCCGGGATGGACGCGGAGACGCTCGCGCGCATCCTGGCGCACCAGATGCCCGATGCGGAGAAGCGCGCCCGCGCCGACGTGGTCATCGACACCGGCACCGATCACGCCACGACTCAGGCGGCAGTGGCCGATCTGGTGGCGCGCATCCGCGCCGGCGACCCGCCACCGTGGATCGCCCCCGAAAGGGCGTAAATGCGGCGTTCAAATTGTCTTGCCACAGTGCTGTCACAGGACGATAGATTAGCAAATGCGCGAAATCATCTTCGATACCGAGACGACCGGGCTGGACCCCAAGACCGGGGATCGGCTGGTCGAAATCGGCTGTATCGAGATGATCAACCGGGTGCCCAGCGGGCGCACGTTCCACGCCTATTTCAACCCCGATCGCGATATGCCGGCCGAGGCCGAGGCGGTGCATGGCCTGTCCATCGGCTTCCTGTCGGACAAGCCGCGCTTTCCGGAGCGTGCCGCCGAGCTGCTGGAGTTCATCGCCGACTCGCCGCTGGTGGCGCACAACGCCGGGTTCGATTTCGGCTTCCTCAATGCCGAGCTGGCGATGTGCGATCTGCCGCCGGTGGATCGCGCGCGGATGGTGGATACGGTGGCCATCGCCCGCCGCCGGCATCCGGGCGCCAAGCTCAGCCTCGATGCGCTGTGCACACGGTACGGCATCGATCGCTCGCACCGGACAAAACACGGCGCGCTGCTCGATGCGGAGCTGTTGGCGCAAGTCTATGTCGAATTGCAGGGTGGGCGGCAGATCGGTCTCGAACTCGCCGCCGAGGCGATGGGGACGCTGACCGAGGCCGCACCCATCGCGGCGGTGGCGCGGCCGTTCCGCGCCGCCCGCCCGCACAAGGCAAACCCCGAGGAGCTGGCCGCACACGCCGCGTTCCTCGGTACGATCAAGGACCCGCTCTGGTTGCAGTAGCGGGGGCTTGAGACCGGGGTGGCCAAGGAGACCGCCCCCATGTTGAAGGAGGACCTATCCATGGATATTCGCGTTTCCGGCCACCAGATCGACACCGGCGAAGCGCTGCGGGAACATGCCGAGGAGCGGCTGACCGCCATCGTGGAGAAGTACTTCAGTCGAGCGTTGTCATCGGTGGTCACCGTGGGCAAGGCGCCCGCCGGCGCGTTCCGTTGCGACATCATCACCCATGTGCGCCAGGGTTTGATTCTGAAGGGCGCCGGCATCGCCAACGATGCGCATCAGGCGCTGGACCAGGCGGCGCACAAGATCGACACTCAGTTGCGCCGCTACAAGCGCCGGCTGAACGACCGCCACGAGGCCGCCGTCCACGCCGCCCGCGCGGAGGATGCCGCCTATACGATCTTCGTCGAGCCGACCCATGACGAGGAGGGCGACGAGCCCGTCGATGCGCCGCTGGTGATCGCCGAAATGCGCGTCGACGTGCCCGAGACCACCGTGTCGGATGCGGTGATGATGCTGGACTTGCGCAATACCAATGCCCTGCTGTTCAAGAATGCGGGGACGGGCAAGCACAACATGGTCTATCGTCGTGGCGATGGCTCGATCGGCTGGGTCGAACCGGGCTGATTTCAACGTGATCGATCGTGCGGGGGCGCTGTCCCCCGCACGACATTTATATTCGGCACCGCCGGCGCATCCATTGGCGTTTCCGGGCGAGAGTGATAAGGGGCCACCTCAGACACCATGACCGCACTTTTTTCCCTCCCTCCCGAGGCCGTCGGCACTGTCCGCGCTGAATCGAAGGCGGGGATTCTTGCCGAACTCGCCGATCGTTTCGCCGGGCTCTATGGGCTCGATCGCAGCCTTGTGCTCGAACGGATCGAGGAGCGCGAGCGGCTGGGCAGCACCGGCTTTGGCCGTGGCGTTGCCATCCCGCATGCGCGCATCCCCGATCTGACGCGGCCGATGGCGGTGTTTCTACGGCTGACGCAGCCCGTGGCCTTCGATGCCGCCGATGACATGCCGGTGGACCTGGTGTTCGGCCTGCTCTCGCCGGAACAGGCGGGGGCGGTGCATTTGCATGCCTTGGCGGCGATTTCGCGCATGATGCGTGACGAGCGGATGCACGCGGCGCTGACCGCCGCGCCGGGGGATGATGCCGTCTATGCGCTGCTGGCCAACGGCATCGACCGTAACGCCGCCTGAGCGGCATGAGCGTCGCCGATAACGCACCCGTTGGCGCCGAACTGCATTGGCGCGCGCTGGAGGGGCTCTATGCCTCGGCGCCGATCAACCGCACATTCCCCTCACGGCTGGAAGTGACCGGCGAGGGCGCCGCCCGCATCCTGTTCCGCATCCGGCCCGATGTGTTCCATGCCGCCGGCGCGGCGCATGGCACCGTCTATTTCAAGATGCTGGATGATGCGGCGTTCTATGCGGCGAACACGCTGGTGTCCGACCGGTTTTTGCTGACCACATCGTTCAACATGCACTTTTCGCGGCCCGTCAAAAGTGGCGAGATCATCGCCGAGGGCCGCTGGATCAGCGGGCGGCGGCGGGTTCTGGTGGCCGAATCCCGCTTGCTCGATGCGGCGGGCGAGGAAATCGGGCGCGGCACCGGCACGTTCATGCGCTCGCGGATCGCGCTGGCCACGCTCGATGGCTATGCGGCGGCGCAGGCATGAGCGACCGGCTCCCCGCCAAGCTGGAGGTGCAGGGGTTGCTTCGCCAGGTCCAGGCGGCGGGCGGCTTCGCGACCGTGCTGCACCGGGGGGAGGCCGATGCCGGGGCGTTGATCGTGGTGACCACCGGGCCGCGCGAGGCGCCGCGCGCCTGGGAGCGGATGCCCAGCCCGGATGGCGGACGGGTGTGGATCGAATCGATTCGCGTCGACGCGCTGGCGGGTGCCGGAAATGCAATCGATTCTCAACAATTCGCGCAGTGGCTTGAGAGGCGATCGCAACAAGATCCCGATCTGTGGATCATCGAACTGGACATCCCGCAGGCCGAACGGTTCATCGGACAGACAGGTGCGGCCGGTTGACTCGGGTGCGCCGCGCCGCCATGGCCTCCCCCGGTACTTTGCGGAGGCCGGCAGGCGGGCATTTCGGCCCAAACGCCGGCACGCAGACGGGGGATTGTCGGCAGCATATGCGCAGGACGATGACCCTTTCGCGACATGCGAAAGGGATCGGGGGTTTGCCACGGCTGCGACAGACAGTTCACCGCCCGAACGAATGGTCTGAATGCTTCGCATCTTTTCGCAATCCGGTATCCTCGCCCTCGCCACGTTAACGGCGATCACGATGTCCGGCGTTGTCCCCGAAGGCGCTTTCGCCCAGGGCCTTGCACTCCTGAACGCCGTCGAGCAGCAGCCCGCTCCGGCTTCGACAGTTCAATCGCCGCTGGCGGGTAATGTTCCCGCCAATGCCGCTCCCGCCGCCGCGCAGCCTGCCGTGGCCACGGTCGAGCAGATCCCCGGTTTCAACACCGCCACCACCGAGCAGCCCGCCACGCTGGAAGAAGCCGTGGCTACCGAGCCTGTGGAAGGCGACATCACCCCCGAGCTGAAGTGCCTGGCAAGCGCCATCTACTTCGAGGCAGGTCACGAAACGCTCGCCGGCCAGTTGGCTGTGGGCCGCGTGATCGTCGCGCGCACCAAGTCGGGTCGCTTCCCGGAGAGCTATTGCGGCGTCGTGCGCCAGCATGCGCAGTTCTCGTTCGTCCACGGCGGCGAAATCCCCTCGGCGAGCAACAGCGCCGTGTGGCACCGCGCCGTGGCCATCGCCAAGATCGCCGACGCGGGCTCGTTTGCCAGCCCGGTCGAAGGCGCGCTGTTCTTCCACGCCGCGCGCGTGAACCCCAACTGGCGGGTGCAGCGGATGGCGCGGATCGACAACCACGTGTTCTATCACTGAGTTTCGCGTGGTTTGATGGCTTGAAAGGCGCCGCTTCGGGGTTTCCGGGGCGGCGTTTTTTGTTTGCAGGTTGGAAGAGAGATACGAGGGGTATCTTACGTGCCGATTTCTCAAGAGAAATCGGTTGGCCCCTCGCGCTCGCCCAACGTTGTCGGCGCCTTGTGCTTGGGCCGCCTTGCGCATGGTTGCCGCGCCGCAGGCTATAAAAGCGGCTTTGCCGCATAGCGTTTGGCCGATGGGCAGCTCAAGGTGGACAAGTCATGGGGGTTCCGGGGGTCGTGACCCCCGGCCTTCCCCTTTTTGACCTCAGGCCAATTCCACCCACACCGGCGCGTGATCGCTGGCCTTCTCGCGCCCGCGATAGTCCTTGTCCACGCCGCAGGACACCAGCCGATCGGCCGCCTCGGGCGAGAGCAGTGCGTGATCGATGCGGAATCCGTGATCTCGCTGCCACGCGCCCGCCTGATAGTCCCAGAACGTCCACACCCCGCCCTGCGGGTAGTGCTGGCCGATGGCGTCGGTCCAGCCATCGCCCATCAGGCGCGCATAGGCATCGCGCGATTCGGGCTGCATCAGGGCGTCGTCGGCCATGGCCTTGGGGGCCCAGATGTCGTTGTCGCGCGGGATGACGTTGTAGTCGCCGATCACCACGGCGGGGATTTCCAGCGCCGACAGCTCGGCCATGCGGCGGCGCAGGCGTTCCATCCAGCGCAGTTTGTAGTCGAATTTTGGGCCGGGCTGGGGGTTGCCGTTGGGCAGGTAGATGCCGGCGATGCGGACGCCCAAGACCTCGGCCTCGATATAGCGGCTGTGTTCGTCCTCGGGCTCGCCGGAGAGGCCGCGCTGGGTTTCCACCGGGCCTTCGGGCACCACCTCGGCATCGACCAGGATGGCGACGCCGTTGAAGCCCTTTTGCCCGTGCCAGATCGCGCGATAGCCCGCCGCCAGCAGGTCGGCCTCGGGGAAGCTCTCGTCCTGCGTCTTGATCTCCTGCAGGCAGGCGACGGTTGGCCGCGTTTCCTGCAACCATTCGATCAGGCGCGGCAGCCGGGCGCGGATGCCGTTGATGTTGAAGCTGGCGATTTTCATCAGATCGAGAAGCTGGCGCCGCAACCGCAGCCGGCGGTGGCATTGGGGTTTTCCACCTTGAACGCCGCGCCGCCCAGCGACTCGACGTAATCGACCACGCCGCCGTTCACCAGATCGAGGCTGACCGCATCGACCACCAACGTCACGCCATCGGTTTGCGCCACCATGTCGTCGGGTTCCACCGCCTCGGCAAGGCCGAAACGGTACTGGAACCCCGAACAGCCGCCACCCTCCACCGACAGGCGCAGGATGGCGGGCTTGGCCTGCTTGGCGGCGATCGCGGCAACGCGGCGCGCGGCAGAAGCGCTGAGAGTCAGCGCGGGCGAGGGGTTGGCGGGGGCGTCCATCGGATCAATGTAGGCGCGGGGACGCCGCCCGGCAAGGTTACGCCGTCTGGATGTATTCGCGCATCGCGTCGGCCTCGGCCTCGATGCGGTCGATGCGGTATTTGACCAGATCGCCGATCGAAACGAACGCCACGATCCGCCCCGCCTCCATCACCGGCAAGTGCCGTACCCGCCGCCGCGTCATCACCGAGAGCGCCGCCAGCACCTCGGTGCGTGGATCGACAGTCACCACCGGCGCGGTCATCACCTCGCCCGCCGTGGCATCCAGCGTTTGCGCGCCGTGCAGCGCCAGTTGCGCGATCACATCACGTTCGGACAGGATGCCAGCGATGTCGCGACCATCGAACACCGGCATCGCGCCGATGCGCTTGTCGGCCAGCAGTTTCACCGCCTCGCGCACGAGGGTGCCGGTGGTGCAGCTGACGATCGGGGTGGTCCTGCCAGCAATCACATGAGCGATGGTCATGAGTTACTCTCCCGTTATGTTTATGACTCGGAAGATGACATAGTGTTGCGGGGTTGGCCAGCGTGGTTGAAAGAACAAGGGCGAATGCGAGGGACTCGTCCCTCGCGCTCCCTGAACTTTTGGGTTTGGCGCTGCACCGGGCCTTTGCGTAACGTTTCAGCGCCGCAGGCCATCTAAACTGTACCGAAGAGTCGGACGGCGTTAAAGCGGCTTCGCCGCCCGCGCCACGCCGCGATGCCAGCGCCAGGTGGACAAGTTGAGGGAGCGCGAGGGACGTGTCCCTCGCATCACCCTTTTTAATTCGCGTTCAAATTTACTTCGATTTCGGATGCAGTCGGAAGTCCTCGACCGGCACCCCGCCGATCAGGTGCTCCTGGATGATCCGCTCGAGCACTGGCTCGGTGCACGAGTGATACCACACCCCATCGGGCCACACGACCGCGACCGGCCCAGCGGCGCAGAGCTTCAGACAATCAGCCTTGCTGCGATGGATACCCTGATCGGCCAGCCCAAGCTGTTTACACCGCTTTTTCAGATAGTTCCACGCCGGCACGCCCACTTCGGGGGTGCAGCATTCGCCCTTCTGCGGCTCGGCGCAGAGGAAGATGTGGCGCGCCAACGTACCTTCGGGATTCGCGTCCGTAGGGTGCGCGCCAACCTTCTCCAGCGCCGCCTCGGCCTTGGCGATCTCGCGCGCGTGATCGGACACGCCGCCGCTCAGCCCTTCTTGCCGACGATACGCGCGATTTCCGCCGCCACCAGCCGCTCGACCATGGCCGGCAGGTGCGACTCGAGCCACTCGGCCAGCGCCGGGCGCAGCAGTTCGCGCGTCAGGTCCTCCAGCGAGGTCTCGCCCGAGCGGACGATGCGCGGGCGCGCGCCCGGCTCGGCCAGCATCGCCAGCGCCGCCAGCGAGTCGCGCATCGAGGCGCTGGACGCGGGATTGACCAGCGGGGCTTCGTTGGCAGGGGTCTTGGCGGTTTCGGGCATCGGGCGCTCCGTCACATCGGCGGCCATGGCATCGGCCAGATCGAGCACATCGTCATCGATCGCCGCAGGACGGCGCGGCATGCGCGGCGCCTGCGGCGAGGTGTCGCGCGCGATCACCAGCTTGATCGATTCGAGAATGTCCTCAACCGAAGGTTCGCCCGGCTGATGCATCGTAAAGGCCCCTTGATCGGCGCGCCAGCCCCCGCTGGCGTCGCTCCATGCCGGATATGTCAACCCACCCGCCGCCGCTTGTCAACGGAAGGTGGATCCGCAGTTCAGAAGCTCCAGCGGCGCGGCGCGGCAAAGGCGGAGAGCACGGGAACCGCCATGTCGGCGATCGGCAGCATCGCCACCTCGCCGCGCACTTTGCGCCCGGCGGCCAGACGGGTGCCGCCCCGCTCGACAATGCCACCGACAATGCGGCCACCCTCGGCCAGCGCCGCCACCAGCGCATCGGGCACCACCTCTGCGGCGCCATCGATCAGGATCAGCGTATAATCGCCGCCCGGAACCGCAGCGCCCGCCTCGGCCACCGCGACCGACGCGGCCACCGGGCGCACCAGCGCCGCGAGATAATCCGTCGCCGACACCACCAGCACGCGATCGGCGGCCGTCGGCGCGGCTTCCTCGAGCACGCGGCCATGGAACAGCGGTGGCGCGAGGAAATGCCCGCCGCCCAACGGCACCGCGCGGTCGATATAGGCAAAGGCACGCGCATCGGCGGGCACGAACGGCTCACGCGGGGTGGCGTTCATCGCATTCAGCACCCATGGCGCATTCACCCCGCTGGGGCGCAACTGGCTCTCGATCATCGCCTGCCGCGCGGCGGCGGAGTGGACGTTTGCGGTGTAGTCTGCGCCGTGCTCGATGCTCATCTTCGGTGTCCCTCGGGGCCGCGCGGGCCAATCGTGATGACCGCCGGGACAGGGCCCGGATTCCCTTGCCTCTATGCCAATTGCGCGGGTGCGAAAAGAGGGGGACGGGATTTTTGAAAGAACAGGGGAAAATGCGAGGGGCACACCCCTCGCGCTCCCTTTACTTGAGCGAGGTTGGTGGGGGCCGGCGGCATTCGGACTTGCGGCGAAGCCGCCTTCATTCAAGGCCGCTTCGCGGCGGGCGTGACCCATCAGCCATGCACGACAAAAAGGTTGGGGGAGCGCGAGGGGCGTGCCCCTCGTATCTGCCCTTTTCCTCTGGCGCATACGAAACCACCGTCCTATGGCCACAGGAAAATCCGCCGGCGCAGCGCCGCTGCCACAGGCCGGCCCCAGCAGGAGACCGTTCCTATGGCCGATATGGTCACGATCCGCGAAGACGACCTGATCGAGAGCGTTGCCGACGCTTTGCAGTACATCTCCTATTTCCACCCGATGGATTACATCCGCGCGCTGGGCGTTGCGTATGAGGCCGAGCAAGGCCCCGCCGCCAAGGACGCCATCGCGCAGATCCTGACCAACAGCCGCATGTGCGCCGAGGGCCACCGGCCGATCTGTCAGGATACCGGCATCGTCAACGTGTTCATCAAGTGGGGGCAGGAATGCCGGCTGGAGTCGGTGCGCGCGTTGCAGGACGTGGTCGATGAGGGCGTGCGCCGCGCCTACCTGAACCCCGAGAACAAGCTGCGCGCCTCGATCCTGGCCGATCCGGCGTTCACGCGGCGCAACACGCGCGACAACACGCCGTGCGTGCTGCATGTCGACATGGTGCCGGGCCGCAAGATCAGCATCGACGTCGCGGCCAAGGGCGGCGGCAGCGAAAACAAGTCCAAGTTCAAGATGATGAACCCCAGCGACTCCATCGTCGACTGGGTGGTCGAGATGTTGCCGCAGATGGGCGCCGGCTGGTGCCCGCCCGGGATGCTGGGCATCGGCATCGGCGGCACGGCCGAACACTGCGTGCTGCTGGCCAAGAAGGCGCTGATGGAGCCCATCGACATGGCCCAGTTGAAGGAGCGGGGGCCTCAGACCGACATCGAGCGGCTGCGCATCGAGATCTTCGATCGCGTCAACGCGCTGGGCATCGGCGCGCAGGGGCTGGGGGGCCTCGCCACCATCCTCGACGTCAAGATCATGGACGCGCCCTGCCACGCCGCCGGCAAGCCCGTGGCGATGATCCCCAACTGCGCCGCCACCCGCCACGCGCACTTCACGTTGGATGGCAGCGGGCCGGCGTTCCTCGAAACGCCCAAGCTCGATGAATGGCCGCAGGTCCAGTGGGCCCCCGATTCGAACGCCAAGCGCGTCAATCTCGACACGCTGACGGCGGAAGAGGTGCAGGGCTGGAAGGCCGGCGATCGCCTGCTGCTCAACGGCAAGATGCTGACCGGGCGCGACGCCGCGCACAAGCGGATCAAGGACATGCTGGCCAAGGGCGAGGAACTGCCCGTCGATTTCAAGGGCCGGGTGATCTACTATGTCGGCCCGGTCGACCCCGTGCGCGACGAGGTCGTCGGCCCCGCCGGCCCCACCACCGCCACGCGCATGGACAGCTTCTCGGACATCATGCTCGATCTCGGCCTGCTGGCCAGCATCGGCAAATCCGAGCGCGGCCCTGCCGCCACCAAGTCCATCGCCGCGCACAAGAGCGCCTATCTGATGGCGGTCGGCGGGGCGGCCTACCTCGTCGCGCGCGCGATCAAGGAGGCGAAGGTCGTCGGCTTCGAAGACCTCGGCATGGAGGCGATCTATGAGTTCACCGTGGCCGATATGCCGGTCACCGTGGCTGTCGATTCAGAAGGGGATAATGTCCACACGCTGGCCCCCGCGGCGTGGAAGAAGAAGATCGCCGAGGAGCATTTGCTGCCTTCGGCGTGAAGGTTTGAAGGGGTTGATGCGAGGGGCTAGCCCCTCGCGCTCCCATGCCTTGTCGAGGTTTGGGTTGGCGCTGCGGCGTGGTGTGCGCATGGTTGGGGGTTTGAGGAAGGACTGCGGCGCTTTGGGTTGCGCTTCGCCGCGCAGTGGCCTTCATCATCGCCACCTCACCATATGGCGCTCGGTTGCCGGCCCCCGCCAACGTGGACAGTCATGGGAGCGCGAGGGGTTTGCCCCTCGCATTTTTCCTTTTCTATTTCAATTCAATCAGGTCCACCTGCAACCCAGTCTCCTCTGACCACGTCAACCGGTTGAACCCGGCAGGCGTCGAGCGCAACCGCTCCGAAATTGTCCCCGCGCCGATCAACCGGATGGGCCGTCCCGCCGCCTCGACCGTGCGGTCAAACGCATCGTGGACGTGGCCCGAGAGCACTGCATCCACCCCCGCGCCGGCCAGCATCGCCAAAGCCTCGCGCCCGCCGCGCGTCGAGCCGCCACCGTGCTGGCGGGGGTGGGCGTCGAGCAGGGGGTGGTGGGTAAGCGCGAGGCGCAACCCCGCCGGCGCCACATCCAACGCCGCCCGTGCCGCCGCGAACCCACGCGGCGACACGCGCCCTTTCGACCAGTTCAGCCGCCATTGCGCCGCCGCCACCGTGGGCAGTGACACCAGCGTCAGCCCGGGCACCTGCGGCGGGCGCGATGTTTTCACGTGAAACGCATCGTACCGCGCAAAGGGCCGCGCCAACCGCAGCGGCAGTTCCCAGTAATAGGGCACATCGTGGTTGCCCGGCTCGATCGCCACGGGCGCGGCCAGTCCGGCGAACCACGCGGCGGCGGCGTTGAACTCGCGCACGGTGCCGCGCATGGTGATATCGCCGGTGCAGATCACCGCGTCGGGGCGTTCATCGGCGACGCGGGCGGCGAAGGCGGCGAGGGCGGTGCGGTCTTCGGCGCCGAAGTGCACATCGCTCACGTGGAACAGGGTGAGGGCCATGGCCGAGGGGAAAGCACGCGCGGGGGCCGCCGGCAAGGGGTTACGCTTCGGGCACCAACCGCCGCCGTGCCCCGCGCGCCACCTCGACCAGCCAGTCCTTCACGGCGCGCACGCGGGGCACGGTTTGGGTATCGCGGTGCGTGACGAGCCAGAACGTCCGCGTGATCCGCACCTCTGGCAGCAGTGGCACCAGCGCCGGATCGGCATCGCCGATGAAGCAGGGCAGCACGCCGATCCCCGCGCCCGCCGAAATCATCCGATATTGCGCGGTGATGGAGGAAGATCGCGCATTCAGCGCCAGATCGGGGCGGACCTCGGAAAGATACCGTAATTCAGGGGCATAAAGCAGATCCGGAATGTAACCGATCAGGCGGTGATCGCGCGCCAGATCCTCTGGCGTGGTAGGAACGCCCGCCTGTGCCAGATAGTCCGCGCCCGCGTAAAGCCGCAGCGCATAGTCCGACAATCGCCGCGCCACCACCGGCCCGGCTTTGGGCCGCGAGAGCATTACCGCAATGTCCGCCTCGCGCCGCGAGGGGCTAAGGAAACCGCTGCTGGCCACCAGATCGAGCGTCAGGCCGGGATAGCGGCGGTGCAGATCGGCGACTTCGGGCGCGATGACCCAGGTGCCGAACCCTTCGGACACGCTGAGCCGCACCGTGCCCGCCGGGCCGGCCCCCGTGCCGCGCGAATCGCCGATCGCGGCGGCGGCCTGCGCCATCGTCTCGACCGCCGCCAACAGCGCCTCGCCGGCCTCGGTCAGTTGCTGGCCCTCGCGGGTCTGCTCGAACAGGCTGGTGCCGAGGCGGCTTTCCAACCGGCGCAGGCGGCGGCCCATGGTGGTGGCGTCCACCCCGGAGGCGCGTGCGGCGCGCGCCAGTTGGCCGTGGCGGGCGATGGCCAGAAACGCCTGATAGTCGCCCCATCCGATGTCGTGCACTGGCTGTCCCTTGGCTGCATTTGTGCAGGTGCTACTGGCACTTTTCTCATTTGCCTGCAAATCGGCGGGGGTGCATGCCGCGCCCCAACGCCGGTGGAACCGGCTTTCAAGAGACGCCGGTGAAGCCGGTACCCCACACGAGAGGATTCCCCGCCATGCGCGTGATCGACCATTTCCTCGCCGCCGGGCCTGCTGGCCCCGCCGCGCGCACCGCCCCGGTCTATAATCCCAACACCGGCGAAGTGCAGGCGACGGTCGCCTTGGGCGATCAGGCGGTGCTCGAATCGGCGGTGCAGGCCGCTCTGGCCGCGCAGCCCGCCTGGGCCGCGACCAACCCCCAGCGCCGCGCGCGGGTGATGTTCAACTTCAAGGCGCTGGTCGAAGCCAACATGGACGAGTTGGCCCACATGCTCTCGTCCGAGCATGGCAAGGTGATCGCCGACTCGAAGGGCGATATCCAGCGCGGGCTGGAAGTCGTGGAATTCGCCTGCGGCATCCCGCACGTGTTGAAGGGCGAGTACACGCAGGGCGCCGGCCCCGGCATCGACGTCTACTCGTTCCGCCAGCCGATCGGCATCGGCGCGGGGATCACCCCGTTCAACTTCCCCGGCATGATCCCGCTGTGGATGAGCGCCATCGCCATCGCCACCGGCAACGCCTTCATCATCAAGCCCAGCGAGCGCGACCCCTCGCTGCCCGTGCGCCTCGCCGAGCTGTTCCTTGAGGCCGGCTTGCCCAAGGGCATCTGCCAGGTGGTGCAGGGCGACAAGGAAATGGTCGACGCCATCCTCGATCACCCGGCGATCGGCGCGGTCAGCTTCGTCGGCTCCTCGGACATCGCGCATTACGTCTACAATCGCGGCGTCGCGGCGGGCAAGCGCGTGCAGGCGATGGGTGGCGCCAAGAACCACGGCATCGTCATGCCCGACGCCGATCTCGATCAGGTGGTGAACGATCTCGCCGGGGCCGCGTTCGGCTCGGCGGGCGAGCGTTGCATGGCCTTGCCGGTGGTGGTGCCGGTGGGCGAGGGCACCGCCGAACGGCTGAAGGCCAAGCTGATCCCGGCGATCGAGGCGCTGAAGGTCGGCGTCTCGACCGACGCCAGCGCGCATTACGGCCCGGTGGTGACTCAGGCGCACAAGGACAAAGTCGAGGCGTGGATCGCCAAGTGCGCCGAAGAAGGCGGCGAGATCATCATCGATGGCCGCGGCTTCGCTTTACAGGGGCATGAGAAGGGCTTTTTCGTCGGCCCGACGCTGATCGATCACGTGACGCCCGAGATGGACTCGTACCACAACGAGATCTTCGGCCCGGTGCTCCAGATCGTCCGTGCCGAGACGTTCGAGGATGCGCTCTCGCTCGCCTCGAAGCATCAGTATGGCAATGGCGTCGCCATCTTCACCCGCAACGGGCATGCCGCGCGCGAGTTTGCCGCGCGGGTCAACGTTGGCATGGTGGGGATCAACGTGCCGATCCCGGTGCCGGTCGCCTATCACACCTTCGGCGGGTGGAAGCGCTCGGCCTTTGGCGACACCAACCAGCACGGCATGGAAGGCGTGAAGTTCTGGACCAAGGTCAAGACCATCACCCAGCGTTGGCCCGATGGCGGCGTCGGCGATGGCGCGAATGCCTTCGTCATCCCGACGATGGGGTGATTTCGGGCGCCGCCGGGAGGGACCATCCCGGCGGCGCACCTGCCTTTAAGTGATCGGTTAAAAAGCCGGCTGACCCGGCGCGGGCAAGAGGATATAGGTCAGCCTATGACCGGACAATTCGACCTCACCGAAGACCAGCTTGCCATCCAGGATATGGCCCGCAAGTTCACCGCCGATCGCATCACGCCCCACGCCGCCGCGTGGGACGAGGCGCACCATTACCCGCAGGACGTCTGGCGCGCCGCCGGCGAGCTGGGCTTTGGCGCGATCTATGTGTCCGAGGAATCGGGCGGCATCGGCCTTGGCCGGCTGGAAGCGGCGCTGATCATGGAGGCGATGGCCTATGGCTGCCCCACCACCAGCGCGTACATCTCGATCCACAACATGGCCGCGTGGATGATCGATCGCTATGGCGATGCCGATCTGAAGGCTCGGTTGTTGCCCGAACTGGTCAGCATGGAGCGCATCGCCTCGTATTGCCTGACCGAGCCCGGCTCGGGATCGGACGCGGCGGCGCTGCGCACCACCGCGCGGCTCGATGGCGACCATTACGTGCTGGATGGCACCAAGCAGTTCATCTCTGGGGGCGGGGTCAATGACGTCTACGTGGTGATGGTCCGCACCGGCGATGCCTCCACCAAAGAAGGGGCGGGGCCCTCGGGCATCTCCTGCGTGGTGGTGGAGAAGGATACGCCGGGGCTCTCGTTCGGCGCCAGCGAGAAGAAGTTGGGCTGGAATGCCTCACCCACGGCGCAAGTGATCTTCGATGGCGTGCGCGTGCCGGTGGGCAACCGGCTGGGCACCGAAGGCGAGGGCTTTCGCATCGCCATGGCCGGGCTGGACGGCGGGCGATTGAACATCGGCGCCTGTTCGCTGGGCGGCGCGCAACGGTGCCTCGACGAGGCGGTGGGCTATGTGAAGCAGCGCCGCCAGTTCGGCCGCGCCATCGCCGAGTTCCAGAACACCCAGTTCACCCTCGCCGACATGGCAACCGACCTCGAAGCCTCGCGCGCGTTGCTCTATCTGGCGGCGGCGAAAGTCTCGGCCGGGGCGCCCGACAAGACCAAGTTCGCGGCGATGGCCAAGAAACTCGCCACCGACAACGGCTCGTCGATCGTCGACCGGGCGCTGCAGATGTTCGGCGGCTATGGCTACTTGCGCGATTATCCGATCGAGCGGTTCTGGCGCGACTTGCGCGTCCACCGCATCCTCGAAGGCACCAACGAGGTCATGCGCCTCATCATCGGCCGGGATCTGTTGAAATGAGCGAGGTGATTGTCCGCCGTGAGGGGGTGGCGGGGATCCTGTCGCTGAACCGGCCGCGCGCGATTCATGCGCTGACGCTGGGCATGTGCCGCGCGATGTCGGCGGCGCTGACCGCTTGGCGCGATGAGGTGGAGATGGTGTTGATCGACCACGCCTTGCCCGCCGATGGCGATCCCAAGCTGTCGCGAGGGTTCTGCTCGGGCGGGGATATCAACCTGCTGCGCACATCGGCGCTGGAGGATGGCGGCGTCGCCGGGCGGCAGTTCTTCTTCGAGGAATATCGCCTCAACCACCAGTTGTTCACCTATGGCAAGCCGGTGGTGGCGTTCATGGACGGCATCACCATGGGCGGCGGCGTCGGCATCAGCCAGCCCGCCACCTTCCGCGTCGCCACCGAGAACACCCGCTTCGCCATGCCCGAGAGCGGTATCGGTCTGTTCCCCGATGTGGGCGGCGGCTGGTATCTGTCGCGGCTGCACGGGCGGATGGGGCAGTATCTGGCGCTGACCGGGGCGCGTCTGGATGGGGCAGAGTGCCTCTGGGCAGGGCTCGCCACGCATTACCTGCCGGCTTCGGCATTGGCCGAGGCCAAGGCGCGGCTGATCGCCGGCGAAGCGCCCGAGGCGGTCTTGGGCACGCTGGCGGTGGCTGCCCCGGCGCCGAAGATCGCGCACCATGCGGCCGAGATCGCCCGCACGTTCGCCTCGGACCGGTACGAGGATATCATTGCAGCGTTGCAGGCCGAGGGCGGCGACTGGGCAAATGGTGTGCTGAAAACCCTCGCCACCAAGTCGCCGACGACCTGCAAGGTTTCGCTGCGACAGTTGGCGATCGGCGCGGAGCTGCCCGATTTCGCCGCCAACATGGCCATGGAATACCGCATCGGCAGCCGCGTGCTGCTCCTCCCCGACTTTGCCGAGGGGGTGCGCGCGGTGATCGTCGACAAGGACAATGCGCCGAAATGGCAGCCCGCCCACGCGTCCGAGGTGACCGAGGCGGCGCTCGATGCCATCTTCGCCCCGCTGCCCGCCAACGAGGAATGGACCCCGCTATGACCTATGAAACGATCCTCACCGAGACGCGCGATGCCGTCACGCTGATCACGCTGAACCGACCGCAGGCGCTGAACGCGCTGAACACGCAAGTGCTGGCCGACCTGACCCACGCCTTCGCCGCGTTCGAGGCGGACCCGTCGCAGCGGTGCGCTGTGTTGACCGGCAGCGGCGAAAAGGCCTTCGCCGCCGGCGCCGACATCAAGCAGATGGCCGACAAACCCGCCGCCGATTTCTACCTTGAGGACTTCTTCTCCGGCTGGCAGGCGGACATCGTGCGCCGCACCCGCAAGCCGTGGATCGCGGCGGTCAATGGCTTTGCGCTGGGCGGCGGGTGTGAACTCGCCATGATGGCCGATTTCATCATCGCCGCCGACACCGCCAAGTTTGGCCAGCCCGAGATCAAGCTGGGCGTCGCGCCGGGCATGGGCGGATCGCAGCGCCTCACCCGCGCGGTGGGCAAGGCCAAGGCGATGGAAATGTGCCTGACCGGCCGCATGATGAATGCCGAGGAGGCCGAGCGCAGCGGTCTGGTGACGCGCGTGGTGCCGCTGGCCGATCTGCTGGAGGACGCGCTGAAGACCGCCGCGACCATCGCCGCGATGCCGCCCTTCGCCGCGCTGATCAACAAGGAGATGGTCAACGCCGCGTTTGAAACCACGCTGGAGCAGGGCCTCCTGCTCGAACGCCGGTTGTTCCAGATCTCCACCGCCACCGAGGACAAGGCCGAGGGCATGAAGGCCTTCGTCGAAAAGCGCGCCGGGGTCTGGAAGGGCCGCTAAGGCCCCCACGCCGACGTTCATCACACAACACACGGGGGCCGCCCACGCGGCATCCCGGCGGAGAGGAGTAATCACATGCGCATCGGTTTCATCGGTCTCGGCAACATGGGCGGCGGCATGGCCGCAAACCTCGCCAAGGCGGGGCACGAGGTCCACGCCTTCGACCTTGCCCCCGCCGCGCTGGAGCGCGCGAAGGACAACGGCTGCACCCCGCACGACACCGCCCGCGCCGCCGCCGAGGGCGCCGATGCGATCATCACCATGCTGCCCAACGGCGGCATCGTGAAATCGGTGGTTATGGCCGATGTCATCGGCGTAGCTCCCAAGGGCGCGCTGTTGATCGACAGTTCGACCATCGACGTCGCCACCACCCGCGAAATGGGCGAGGCGGCGGTGGCCGCCGGCTATCGGTTTGTCGATGCGCCGGTGTCGGGCGGGATCGCGGCGGCCAATGGCGGCACGCTGGCGTTCATGGTCGGCGGGTCGGACGCTGATTTCGCCGCCGCCGATGCGGTGTTGCAACCAATGGCCAAGGCCGTGATCCACGCCGGCGGCATCGGCGCGGGCCAGATCGCCAAGACCTGCAACAACATGATCCTCGGCGCCACGATGATCGTCACGTGCGAGGCCTTTGCCATGGCGCAGAAGCTGGGGCTCGATCCGCAGGTGTTCTACGACATCTCGTCGAAAGCGACTGGCCAGTCGTGGTCGATGACCAGCTATTGCCCGGTGCCCGGCGTCGGGCCGACCGCGCCTTCGGACAACGGCTATCAGGGCGGGTTCGCGGCGGCGCTGATGCTGAAGGACCTGAAGCTGGCGATGGCGGCGGCGCAGGATGCTGGCGCGAAGGTCGAGATGGGGGCCTTGGCCGAGAAGGTTTACGCCCAGTTCGCCGAGGCGGGGCATGGGGGCATGGACTTCTCGGGGATCATCACGGCGTTGTGACAGCGGCTTCGCCGGGGTGATTTGAAGGATTAAAGTTGATGATGCGAGGGGCTAGGCCCCTCGCGCTCCCATGACTTGTCTGCGTCGCGGTGACCAACGGCGTGACGCAATATTGCACCGCCGAAGGCCATATAAGGCAGCTTCGCCGCATCACGCCACGCCGCGCGCAAGACGCAACCAAGACAGGAGTGGGGAGCGCGAGGGGTTTGCCCCTCGCATTCACCCTGCCTTCTTCAACCACGCGGCCAACGCCGCATTGAACGCCTCGGGCGCCTCAGCCGGGGCCATGTGCCCGGCCCCCGCGATCACCCGTAATTCCGCCCCGGGCACCGCCGCGACGATCGCCTCATGCTGCGCCACGGGCGACCAGGCATCGTCCGCGCCGACGATGGCGAACAACGGGCATCGCACCGTCGCCACCACCGCCTCTGCGTCCGGGCGACCGAGCAAGGCGGCGATCTGCGCCTCGTAGACGGCCTGTCCGGCATCCAGCACCATCGCCCGTAAATCGCCGTAAAGGCGCGGATTTTCGCGATGCACTGGCCCGATCATCGGCGGTAGCCAGGCATCGACCAGCGCGTCAAACCCCTCCGCCCGGCCCAGATCGCGCAAGCCATACCGCTTGTCCGCCTCGCCCGGCTTCACCCCGTGCACCCCGGTATCGGCCAGCGCCAGCCGCGCCACCCTCGCTGGTGCGCGCCGCCACACCTCCAGCGCCACGCGCGCGCCCATCGAGTGGCCCATCAGCGCAAACCGCCCCGGCGCGCGGGCCAAGGCATAGTCGGCCATCGCCCCGATGCTGTCCGCGCCGCCGTAGAAACCGTCGATCACCTGGGCCGCCAAAGCCTCGATCTGGGCACCGAACATGCGGCCGTCGCACATCAGGCCGGGGAGGATCACAAAGGGTTCGGTCATGACGCGGGGCCTTTCCACGGGGCGTGCGGGGCCATGGTTAGGCGATCGCCCGCGCCCCAGCCAGTGCGGAATCGCGAATGATCTCATGCCGGAGCGGTACCTTGACGGGGCGCGATGGCTCGGTCAGGACCACCCCCGCGTTCAGGGGAGGAGACCAACCATGGCCCAGATCATCGATGGCACCGCAATGGCGCGGGCCTTGTCCGCCGAAACGGCCGAGGCGGTGGCGGCACTGAAGGCGCGCGGGATCGAGACGGCGCTGGCGGTGGTGCTGGTGGGCGACGATCCGGCCAGCGACGTCTACGTCCGCCGCAAGATCGCCGAATGCCGCCGCGTTGGCGTGCGCTCGATCGAGCACCGCCTGCCCGCCGAGACGGCCGAGGCCGATGTGCTGGCGTTGATCGATGGGTTGAACGCCGATCCGGCGGTGCATGGCATTCTGGTGCAATTGCCGCTGCCGCGCGCGATCAACGCGGCGCGGGTGCTCGATCGCATCCGGCCGGACAAGGATGTCGACGGGTTCCACCCGGTCAACGTCGGGCGGCTGTCGACCGGCACGGGTGGGCTGGTGCCCTGCACGCCGCTTGGGATCATGAAGCTGCTCGACAGCGTGATCGACGACTATCGCGGGTTGAACGTGGTGGTGATCGGCAAGTCGAACATCGTCGGCAAGCCGGTGGCGATGCTGCTGCTGGAGCGCGAGGCGACGGTGATGGTCACGCACATCGAAACCCGCAACCTGCCCGACGTCGCGCGCGCGGCGGACATCATCGTCGCGGCGGCGGGGGCGCCGCATCTGGTGCGCGGATACTGGGTGAAGCCGGGGGCGGTGGTGATCGACGTGGGGATCTCACGCGTGACGGATCACGATGGCACCACGAAGATCGTCGGCGATTGCGCCACGCATGAGCTGGACCACGCGCGCGCGGTGACGCCGGTGCCGGGCGGGGTGGGGCCGATGACCATCGCCTGTCTGCTGAGCAATACGGCGAAGGCGGCGGAGATGCAGTCGTAAGGAAAGAGGTTTCCCCGGGGGTCACGTTTCATGTGCCGGTTTCTCAAGAGAAACCGGTTGGCTCCCGGACCCCCATGACTGTCTGCGTTGCGGTGGCGTTGTGATGTGGCGCGATGGTGAGGCATTGAGCGACCCAAAGCGCCGCAGGCTTTCATCCCTTGGCCACCCAAAGCAACGCCGCCGGCCAACGCCCACTTGGACATGGTATGGGAGCGCGAGGGGCGTGCCCCTCGCATGTCACCCTTCCTGCCGCCCCCGGCACCGCACCCCCAACCGCATCAAGGCCTCGCGCATATCCTCCGCGCGCCACGGCTTGGCGATCCGCGCGCAGCAGGCGTCCTGCGGCACCTCCGCCCCGGGCGCGTGCGAGAACGAGAGCATCAGCGGCAGGTCGGCGTGCATCGCGCGCAGCTCCATCGCCAGCGCCGGCCCGCGCGCGTCGGGCAGATCCAGATCCAGCACCACCGCGTCATAGCCTCCCCCGGCGGCACGCATCCGGCCCAGCGCCTCGGCGGCGTTGGCGGCGGCATCCACGGCATAGCCGGCGGCGACCAGCGCCTCGGCGGCGAGCACGCGGATGCCGTCATCGCCCTCGACCAGCAGCAGTCGGCCCGATCCGCCCGCATCCAGCACATCGCGCACCTTGGTCGAGAGCGCCTGATAGGTGAACGGTTTGGCGATCATCTCGACGCCAGGGTCCAGCCGCCCGCCGTGGACGATGGCGTTGCGGGTATAGCCGCTGGTGTAGAGCACTCTCAGCCGGGGGCGGATGGCGTGGGCGGCTTCGGCCAGTTCGCGGCCCGACATCGCGGGCATCACGACATCGGTGAACAACAAGTCGATCGCCACATCGGTGCGGTCGATCAGGCGCAGGGCGGCGGGGCCATCATGCGCCTCCAGCACGCGATAGCCCAGTTCGCGCAGGATCTCGACGGTGTAGGCGCGCACGTCGTCGTCGTCCTCCACCACCAGGATGGTTTCGCCGCTGGCGCCGGGGATGGCCTGCGCCGGGTCGATCGCCTCGATCGCCTCGGCATCGCTGATCAGGCGGGGAAGGTAGATCTTGACCGTGGTGCCTTCGCCTTGCTCGGAATAGATCTTCACGTGGCCGCCCGATTGCTTGACGAAGCCATAGACCATCGAGAGGCCCAGGCCGGTGCCCTTGCCGACCTCCTTGGTGGTGAAGAACGGCTCGAACACGCGGGCCAGCGTCTCGCGCGACATGCCCTCGCCGGTGTCGCTGACCGCGATCACCACATAGCACCCCGGCGCGACTTCGGCGTGGCCGGCGGCATAGGCCTCGTCGAGCCGGGTGTTGGCGGTTTCGATGGTCAGCCGGCCGCCGCCGGGCATCGCATCGCGCGCGTTGACCGCCAGGTTGAGCAGCGCGCCTTCGAGCTGGTTGGGATCGGCCTCGACCCGCCACAGCCCGGAGCTGGTCAGGGTTTCCATCTGAACCGTCTCGCCCAGGGTGCGGCCGATCAGCTCTGACATGCCGGCGATCAGGCGATCGACATCCAGCGGCTGCGGCGCCAGCGGCTGGCGGCGGGCGAAGGCCAGCAGACGCTGGGTGAGGGCGGCGGCGCGCTCTGCGCCTTTCAGTGCATTGCCGATCGCCCGGCGCAGGCGCGGGGCGCCGTCCTCATCGGTGGCGGTGCGATCGATGGTGCGCAGCGCCATGTCCATGTTGCCGGTGATGACGGTCAACAGGTTGTTGAAATCGTGGGCGATGCCGCCGGTCAACTGCCCCACCGCCTCCATCTTCTGGGCCTGGCGCAGCACATCCTCGATCCGCTCGCGCTCGGCGATGGCGGCGGCGATGCGCGCCTCCAGCGAGGCATTGAGATCGCGCAGTGCCGCCTCGGCCTGGCGCCGCTCGCGCAGTTCGCGCTGGGCGGCATCGAACAGGCGGGCGTTGTCGACGGCGATGGCGGCCTGCGCGGCGATGCCGACCATCAGGTGCTCGTGCGCGTCGGTGAAGCGGCCGGCATCGGCGTGGCCGAACAGCATCGAGCCGATCACTTCGCCACTGCGCGAGACCACCGGCACCGCCAGATAGGACCGCACCGGCAAGTGCCCCGCCGGCATCCCACCCAACCGGCCATAGCGCGGATCGGCGGTGATATCGTCCGCCCGCACCACCGATGTGCCCGCGAACGTGGGGGCAAAGACATCGGTGTTGCGCGGCATGGGAAACCGCTCGAAGTCGGCGCGCGCCGCGCCCGAGAGGGTGTAGAGCTTCAGCCGCTCGCCCTCGGCCACGGCGATATTGTGGAAGAAGGCGCCGAAGTCCGCGCCGGTCAATTCCACCCCGGCATCGGTGACCATCTGCACCAGCCGTTCGAGATCGTGTTCGCCCACCAGCGCCGCGCCGGTGGTGTTGACCAGTTCGAGGATGCGGTTCTGTGTCGCCAGCACGCTCTCGGCGTGGAGGCGCTCGGTGACGTCGCTGCCCTGGACGAAGATGCCGGTGATCTGGCCGCTGTCGTCGGTTAGCGGCTGGTAGACGAAATCGAGGTAGCGGTCCTCCAGCGGGGCACCGGCGCGGCGCTGGAAGCTGGCCTTGATGCCGTGGCCGACATAGGGCTGGCCGCTGCGATAGACCTGATCGAGCAGAGCGACGAAACCCTGATCGGCGATCTCGGGCAGGGCGGTGGCCACCGGCTGGCCGATGATATCGCGGTCGCCGACGATCTCCATATAGACCGAATTGGCATATTCGAACACATGCTCCGGCCCGCGCAGCAGCGCCATCAGCGTGGGCGCCTGGGCGAACATGCGGTTCAACCGCTCGGATTCCTGGGTGAGCCGGGTGTTGAGCGCGCGCAGCGCCGCCTCGGTCTGGCGGCGGCTGCGCGTCATGGCGACCTGTGTGGCGACGCGCGCGACCAGCTCGCGGGCATTGAACGGCTTGACCAGATAGTCGTCGGCGCCGGCCTCGATGCCCTCGATCTCGGCCTCATCGCCGGCGCGGGCGGAGAGCATCAGCACCGCCAACCCCCGCAATTCCGCATCGGCGCGGACGGCGCGCAACAGTCCGAAGCCATCGAGCCGCGGCATCATCACATCGGTCAGCAGCAGGTCGGGCCGGTCGCGGCGCACGGCGGCCAGCGCCGCCTCGCCATCGCCCACCGCCTCCACTGCGAAGCGCGGGGCGAGCAGGCGGGTGATGTAGGCGCGCATGTCGGCATTGTCGTCGGCCACGACGACTCTTGGCCGGGCGTCGTCGGCCACGACGACTCTTGGCCGGGCGTCGTCGGCCACGACGACTCTTGGCCGGGCGTCGTCGGCCACGACAACACGCGGCTTTACGTCGTCGGGGGCGATGTCCGGCCCGGCGTTGTCGGCCTCGATCGGTGCCGGCCCCGCGTCGGGCAGCCAGCCCAGCGCCTCCTCCACCCACACGCCCGCGCGCAATGGCGCCGGGGTGTCGCCCGCATCGGGCACCAGATGCTCGGGCGCGAGATGCGCGTGCCCCAGCGGCAGAGTCACGGCAAAGGCGCTCCCCGCGCCGGGGGTGCTGTCCACCGCGATGGCGCCGCCGTGGAAGCGCACCAGTTCCTCCACCAGCGCCAGGCCAATGCCCGATCCCTCGAACGAACGCCCGCGCGCGCCCTCGACCCGGTGGAAACGTTCGAACAGGCGGGGGATCTGGTCGGCGGCGATGCCGATGCCGGTGTCGCGCACGATCAGGCGGCAGGTGCCCCCCACGGCGCGCAGTTCCACGCGGATCTCGCCGCTGAACGTGAACTTGAACGCGTTGGAGACGAGGTTGAGGACGATCTTCTCCCACATCTCGCGATCGACCCACACCGGCTGGTCGAGCGGTGGGGTATCGACCACCAGCGCCACCCCCGCGCGTTCGCACGCGGCGCGGAACGACGAGGCGAGATCGGCGGTATAGCCGGCCAGATCGGTCGGGCGGAACCGCGCCTCCACCCGCCCCGCCTCGATCCGCGAGACATCGAGCAGGGTGTTGACCAGCTTCATCAACCGCTGGCCATTGCGGTGCGCCACCGCCACCAGCGCGCGGTCGGTCGCGCCCGCCAGCAGGTCCTCCAGCGGGCCCAGCATCAGCGTCAGCGGGGTGCGGAACTCGTGGCTGATGTTGGAGAAGAACGCGGTCTTGGCGCGGTCGAGTTCGGCCAGCGCCTCGGCCCGCTCGCGCTCGCGGCGCCAGGCATCGGCCCCGGCCAGCGCGGCGGCGATCTGCCCGGCGGCCAGCGCGAGAAAGCCGGCATAGTCGCCATCGAACTGGCGGAACGGGTTGAGCCCCACCACCAGCACCCCCGCGCGCCCGCGATCGCCGGTGGCGGGCAACGGCACCAGTGCCGCATCGGTCGGCGGATTGGCCCATGCGCCGGCGGGAAACGCCGCGCCGAACCGCGCGGTGATCTGGCGCACCAGCAGCGGCACCCCGCCCGCCAGCACCTCTGCCAGCGGCCAGCGATCGTCATCGGCGGCGAGATGCCGGGGCGCGCGCGGATCGCCCTCGGCCAGGTGGACCGTGGCGGCGCGATCGAACCCGCCCGCCGGATCGGCCAGATAGAGCAGCGCAAACGGAATGTCGTGCGGATTGCCCGACAGCGCGGCGGCGATGGCGGCGCGCGTCTCGGCCTCGGCATGGACTGCGGCGGTGCGCGCGCCCAGGTCCTGCAGCAGGCCGAGCTGGCGCTCGCCGATCACACGGCGGGTGTTGTCGGTGTTGGCGCAGAGGATGCCACCGGCGCTGCCATCCTCGGCCGGGATCGGGGTATAGGAGAAGGTGTAATACGTCTCCTCCGGCCAGCTATTACGCTCCATGATCAGCAACTGGCTCTCGACATACGTGCCGGTCGGCTCGTTCAGCGCGGCGTGGAGCAGCGGTTTGATCTCGTCGTGGATCTCGCGCCAGACGGACAGCGTCGGCTGGCCCAGCGCGACGGGATGCTTGCCGCCAATGATCGCCTTGTAGGCATCGTTGTAGAAATAGGTCAGCTCTGCACCCCAGCCCACCCAGATCGGCTGGCGCGCACGGAGCATGATGCCGATCGCGGTTTTCAGGCTCTGCGGCCAGCCCGATGGCGGGCCCAGCGGCGTCGCCGACCAGTCGTGCGCGCGGATCAACGCGCCCAGCTCGCCCCCACCGGCCAGGAAATCCGTTGCGCCCGCGCCGCCGTTGTCCATCATGCGTGGCATTGGTGCACGGGTTGCGGGCCAAGGGCAAGTTGCCCAGCAGGGCCATCGCGCCGTTGGCGGCGTTTGGCCGCACATGCGCCGCGCTCTGGCCCGGATGCGCGTTGATCGCACTTGCAGTTTTGTCGCCGGCTGTGACATCCTTGTGCCGGGCAGGCCCCTGGCCTCGTCCAGATGCCGAATCGCCCGTTCCGGCCGGGCGGCAGACACCGATCGAGGATGCCATGCCCCACGCGCTGATCGCCGAAGACGAAATGTTGATCCGTGAGCTGATCGCCGAGGATCTGGGCGATGCCGGTTTTTCGGTGACCGCCTTTGCCAGCGCGGACGATGCCGCCGCGGCAATGGGCCCCTGCGGCCCGATCGATCTGCTGTTCACCGATGTGCGGATGCCCGGCGCGATTGACGGCTGGGAACTGGGGCGCCGCGCGCGGGCACTGCACCCGGGGCTGAAGGTGATCTATGCCACTGGCTATTCCGAAGGCGTGCCGCCGCTGGCCGAAGGCGAGCGGCGGCTGGAAAAGCCCTATCGCTATGACAACCTGATCGCGGTGTTGAAGGACCTCGATCTGGTCTGACATCGGGCGATGGCGGTGCGAGAGAACCCGCACCGCCCCCAACTCAGAACGACATCCGGCCGCCGAGCGACAGGATGACGACGTGCGCGCCGCTCATCTCGCCGCTGGTGGCGACGACCGTCTGCAACGGCGAGCCGAGGTAGAACCCGGTGTCGCGGTTGATCGCCGCGCTATCCAGCGTGATGTACTGGGCGCCGGCGTCCAGCGTGAGGTGCGAGGTGACGGCATGGCTGCCGCCCAGCGCGAAGACCCAGCGGTTGCTATCGGGCACGCGGGCATCGCGCGAGGCGTTCGGCACCGGGCTGAGATCGCGGGCGACGCCGGCGCGCAGCGTGGTCTTGGGGCTCAGCGCGAAGTCGGCGCCGCCGGCATAAGTCCAGGTGTCGTGATAGCCCTCGGGGATTGCGCCCGAGGATACGGCGCTGGTCAGGTTGATCGCATTGAACTTCGACCAGCCGGTGCGGGTGGCCTGGACATCCAGCGTGACCTGCGGCGCCACCGCGAGGCGCGCGCCGAAGATCGCCATCCACGGCGTGGTGAAGTTGGCCGAGGCGCCATAGCTGCCATTCAGCCCCGACAGCGGCGTCTGCAAGCCCGACAGCGTGATCGAACCATCGAGCTTGTGCTTGATCGCGCTCTTGTAGCTGGCGCCCAGGGTCAGCGGACCGGCCTGCCACTGCGCACCGGCCGAAACGCCCAGATCCCAGCCCTTGCCCTGCAAGGTCTCGCTACCATCGCCCAGCAGCGGCGAGACGTTGGGCATGGCGTTGCCGAAGGTGGCGCTGACATGCTCGATGTTCCAGCCCACGCCGATGCGCAGGCCCTTGATCGGCTGGAACGCCAGCGTCGGCTGGATATCGATCGTGCGCAGCGAGGTGCGCTCGGCCGAGTAACGCGTCCATGCGGTCGACGGATACTGGGTGGTGAAGTTGTACGGCGCCGAGACCGCGAGGCCCACCGCGACCTTGTCGTTGATGCCATAGGCAATCGCGCCCGCCGGCACCACGCCGTTGCGGATCGGGTTGCTCACCACCGAATCCCCGCCGACGGCACCCTTGTAGTAGGCGCCGGCGATCGCCGTGCCGGTATCCGTGATCTTGGCGCGGGGCAGGATCAGGCTGGCGTTGATGTCAGAGCTGAAGCCTTCGGTGCCGGCGATGGCCGAAGGGTTCCACCACAGGCTGTCGGTGCCCGTGTCGGCCACTTCGCCCGAATCGGCGCGGCCGGTGCCCTTGGCGCTCTGCTCGGCGAGGTAGAAACCGCTGGCCCAGGCGCTGGCGGGCAGGATCGCGGCGAGCGCGGTGGCGGTCAGCGCCGCGTGGCGCAGAATGGTCTTGGTCATGATCGTCTCCCTGAACGTTTCTGTCGTGCCTTTGAAAGCTTGTTTCGCTGTTAACAAGGGGGTCAGCGGACCCGCGTCCATGTCTGGCTCTTGCACAGTGGCCAGACGATGCAGCCGCGCACCTTCAGGTGATCGCGATCGATCGGCGTGACGGTGGCGTTATAGGTGCCGCCGTCATCGCCGTTGTAGATCGTGCCCCCGGTCCAGGCGCCGTCCCTGGCGGTAAAGCCGCTCAGGATCAGCAAGCCTTTCAGCCGGCGGGTACGCTGCGCTTCGTCCTTGTTCTTGGTGTCGCGGGCATCGGCGTCGGCGCGGATGGCATCGGATTCGAGCAAATGCCCGCAGATCGACGGGCCACAGGCGGTCACTTCGACGATGCCATGCTTGGTTTCGGTGGCCCAGCGGCCGGTCGCGTTGTCGGCGGGGCCGATCGCCGCAGCGCCGGCGAGCGCCATGCCCAACAGGAAGCTCATGTCCTCAGTTTCCTCTCTTGCGCCGCGGTTTGGTCGCGGTCGGGGCGCGGGGGCGCCGAATCGGGTTATGCATCAAGTGATGGTTCACGTATAGGGAAAGTGAAGCACGTTTAGGTCAATCTGCGACAAATCGTGGCGGGAAGGCGAGAAAACGGGGATTTCGCGACGTCTCATGTCTCTGCAAAGGCAAAAGGCGCGAACCCCCGTCGATGTTCCTCGGCCATGATGTCGCGGCCGATGGGGGGCACGGCGCGCGCCACGCAATCGGGCCGGGGGCACAATCGGCAGGCCACCCCCACCGGTGTCGCCGCCGCGTCCAGCCCGCGCGCATAGACGGTGCGCGGTGCCTCCTCGGCGGCGCAGACAAGTGCCACGACGCGCTCGGCCCGCGCCGCCCCATGCGCGACCGGCCCCGCGCCCACGGTGCGCGCGATCGAGAGGAAGCGCCGCCCGTCGGGCAGTTCGAGCCATTGCGTGAGGATATGCCCCGGCCGCGCAAACGCCGCATGCACCGACCACAGCGGGCACCCACCGGCATGCCCGGCAAAGGGGAACCCGGCACCATCGAGTCGCTTCGAGACATTCCCCGCCGCATCGAGCCGGATGAAGAAGAAGCCGATGCCCTCGCGCAGGGTGGTCAGGCGATGAGCGACTTGTTCGAAGCTGGTGCCGAACAGGCGGGCGAGCGCTTCGATGTCATAGCCGCGATCGGCGGCGGCGCGGGCAAAGCGCGCATAGGGCATCAGGATGGCGGCGGCCAAAGTATCGGCCAGCGCGCGGCGGGCCAATGTGGTCGCCGCCGGTGTGGCGAGGCCGGCGCCACGCGCGATGCCGGCGAAATCGGCGCGGGCCTCGCTCTGGGCGATCTGCAACGCCTGCTGAAAGGCGATGGTCGAGGCCGGCAGGGTATCGTCGAGCAGCAGTTCCTGCCGGTGGCGATCGAACCGGCGCAGCGACCCCATCATCACCTCGGCCGGCAAAAGCCGGCTGCGGATGCCGTGTTTTTTGGACAGATATTCGCGCGCGCCGCCGGCCTCGGCGATGGCGGCGGCAATGGTCTCGCCCCGCGCATCGAGGTCCGGAAAGTGGTTGCCCCGGCTGGCGAGGAAGCGGCGCACTTCGGCCACCGGATCGGGCGTGGCATCGACCCGCCCGCCGCCGGCCAGCTCGGCCAAGGCCTGCTGCTCGCGGGTGTAGGCGCCGTAGAGCCGCAGCAACGCCTCGGAAATGCCGGGGAACGAGGCGGCGAGATCAGCCACCTCCAGCGCCGGCAGGTCGATCCCGGCGAAGATTGGATCGCGCAAGGTCTCGCCCAGCCGGCGCGCGTAATCGGCGCTTTCGTCCACCGCCAGCTCGGTCAGGTCCAGCCGATAGCCGCGCGCGATGCGCAGCAGCACGTCGGCGGTCACCGGCCGCTGGTTGCGCTCGATCAGCGCGATGTACGAGGCGGAGATGCCCAGATCCTCGGCCATCGCCTGTTGGGTGAGGCCCAGCTCGCGGCGCAGGCGTTTGATGCGCGGGCCCATGTAGACCGGGCGGGGGGCGTCCTGGGCGGGGGTGCGAGCCATGACACAGAGCTTTGTCACAACTGTACATATTTACAAGATGTGCTTGTCAAGTTTGACACGCGCACCCCGCCGCGCCTTATCGCGCCGCCGCCGCGCCGGTATCCCATCCTCATCGCCGGCACCGAGTCGGCCGGCACACAACAACCGGGGATGCTCCATGACGTACCACAGCACGATCACCGATGCCCGCAACACGATCCAGCCCAACGGCGCCCCCTGGGCCGGCATCGAGGCCGAATCGGTGGCCCGCATGCGTCTGCAGAACCGGTTCCACACCGGCATCGACATCGCCAGGTACACCGCCAAGATCATGCGTGCCGACATGGCGGCCTATGACGCCGATCCCGCGAACTACACCCAGTCGCTCGGCTGCTGGCACGGTTTCATCGGGCAGCAGAAGCTGATCTCGATCAAGAAGCACTTCGGCACCACCAAGGGCCGTTACCTCTACCTCTCGGGCTGGATGGTCGCGGCGCTGCGCAGCGAGTTCGGCCCGCTGCCCGACCAGTCGATGCACGAAAAGACCAGCGTTTCGGACCTGATCGCGGAGCTGTACACGTTCCTCAAGCAGGCCGATGCGCGTGAACTCGGCGGCCTGTTCCGCGATCTCGACGCGGCCAAAGCGGCGGGCGATGCGGTCAACACGCACCGCATCCTGCACAAGATCGACGAGTTCCAGACCCACGTCGTGCCCATCATCGCCGACATCGACGCCGGCTTCGGCAACGCCGAGGCGACGTACCTGCTCGCCAAGAAGTTCATCGAGGCGGGCGCCTGCTGCATCCAGATCGAGAACCAGGTCTCGGACGAAAAGCAGTGCGGCCACCAGGACGGCAAAGTCACCGTGCCGCACGAGGACTTCCTCGCGAAGATCCGCGCGGTGCGTTACGCCTTCCTCGAACTGGGCGTGGACGATGGCGTGATCGTGGCGCGCACCGACTCGCTGGGCGCCGGCCTCACCAAGCAGATCGCCTATGTGCGTGAAGCGGGTGACATCGCGGATCAGTACAACAGCTTCCTCGATGTCGAGGAAGTCGATGCCACCAACGTCGGCCACGGCGACGTCTTGATCGCCCGCGATGGCAAGCTGGTGCGGCCGAAGCGCCTGCCGTCGAACCTGTTCCAGTTCCGCGCCGGCACCGGTGAGGACCGCTGCGTGCTCGATTCGATCACCGCGCTGCAGAACGGTGCCGATCTGCTGTGGATCGAGACCGAAAAGCCCCACATCGGTCAGATCGGCGGCATGGTGAACCGCATCCGCGAGGTGATCCCCAACGCCAAGCTGGTGTACAACAACTCGCCGTCGTTCAACTGGACGCTGAACTTCCGTCAGCAGGTGTTTGATGCCTGGACCGCGGAAGGCCGCGACCTCTCGGCCTATGACCGCGCCCGGTTGATGAGCGTTGACTATGACACCAGCGACCTCGGCATCGAGGCCGACGAGCGCATCCGCACCTTCCAGAAGGACGCGGCGCGCCAAGCGGGCATCTTCCACCACCTGATCACCCTGCCGACCTACCACACCGCCGCGCTCTCCACCGACAACCTCGCCCGGGAATACTTCGGTGAGGCCGGGATGCTCGGTTACGTGAAGGGCGTGCAGCGGCAGGAAATCCGCCAGGGTATCGCCTGCGTGAAGCACCAGAACATGTCCGGTTCGGACATCGGTGACGATCACAAGGAATACTTCGCCGGTGAAGCCGCTCTGAAGGCCGGCGGCGCCCACAACACGATGAATCAGTTCGCAGCAGCATAATACGCGGTGACCTGAACCACCGCGAGGCCGGGCCGGGTGCCGCACCAGCCACCCGCCCGGCCACTAACCATTTGAGGAGATGAGTGATGATGGAACCCGCCCGCGCCCGCGCCGTCCTCTCCACCGAGGACTTCCGCCTGATTCGCGAAGCCGTGCTGCACTGGATGCAGACCAACGAGGACGACCCCAAGACGTCCAAGTTCTCGCACCTCTACCACCGGTTGGGCAGCGCCGACCGGGGTTGATTGGGTAACGATATGCGAGGGGAAACCCCGGCGTGGCTTTGATGCTTGCGCCGGGGTTTTCGTTTTGGGTAGAAGGTTAAGGTGAAATGCGAGGGTCACGACCCTCGCGCTCCCATTACTGTCCACGTTGCGTCTCGCGCGCGGCGGGGCGCACGATTGCGGCGTGGCACGCGGCGAAGCCGCAAGAACATTTTGCGTGCTGTGGAATGCGCCGGCGATTGAAGGCCTGCGGCGCAGAGACGTTACGCAAGGCCGCCGGCCACCACTGATCCCGACAAGGAATGGGAGCGCGAGGGGCATTGCCCCTCGCATTCACCTTTTCCTAAAACATCACCGCAGGTCCGGCGCGGTCGCCTCACCGCGCAGCATCGCGATCGCATCCGCCAGCGCCATCACCTGCTGCGTCTGCTCGCCCAGCCGGCGGACGGCGACGGTGCCTTCCTCGGCCTCGCGCTTACCGACGACCAGCAGGTAGGGAACCTTCTGCAAGGAATGCTCGCGCACCTTGAGGTTGATCTTCTCGTTGCGGGTATCGCTTTCGACGCGGATGCCGGCGGCGCGCAACTGCGCCACCGCGTCAAACGCAAACGAATCGGCGTCCGAGACGATCGTCGCCACCACCGCCTGAACCGGGGCGAGCCACACCGGCAACCGGCCGGCGAAGTGCTCGATCAGGATGCCGATAAACCGCTCGTATGACCCCAGAATCGCGCGGTGGAGCATCACCGGGCGGTGCTTTTGGCCGTCCTCGGCGATGTAGGACGCGTCCAGACGCTCGGGCAGCACGCGGTCCGACTGGATGGTGCCGCACTGCCACGTGCGGCCGATGGCGTCGGTCAGGTGCCATTCCAGCTTCGGCGCATAGAACGCGCCCTCGCCGGGGAGTTCTTCCCAGCCATATTCGGGCGTCGCCAGCCCCGCCTCGACCACCGCGTTGCGCAGCTCGGTCTCGGCCAGATCCCACATCTCCTCGCTGCCGAAACGCTTTTCGGGGCGCAGCGCCAGCTTGATCGCATAGGTGAACCCGAAATCCTTGTAGATCCGGTCGGCAAGGGCGCAGAACGCGCGCACTTCCTCGACGATCTGGTCCTCGCGGCAGAAGATATGGCCGTCGTCCTGCGTGAACTGGCGCACGCGCATGATGCCGTGGAGCGCGCCGTGCGGCTCATTCCGGTGGCAGCAGCCCATTTCCGCCAACCGCAAAGGCAGCTCGCGATAGGACTTGATGCCCTGGCGGAAGATCAGCACGTGCGCCGGGCAGTTCATCGGCTTCAGCGCCATCCACTCGGCGTCCTTCGACACCAAGGGACCGTCATCCTCGGTGTTGGGGGCCTCGTCGGGGATGACGAACATGTTCTCGCGGTATTTGCCCCAGTGGCCCGATTGCTCCCACTGGCGCGCGTCCATCACCTGCGGGGTCTTGACCTCGCGATAGCCGGTGCCGTCGATGGCGCGGCGCATATAGGCCTCCAGCTCGCGCCAGATCATATAGCCCTTGGGGTGCCAGAACACGCTGCCGTGGGCCTCGGACTGCAGGTGGAACAGGTCCATCTCGGCGCCCAGCTTGCGGTGATCGCGCTTGGCGGCCTCCTCCAGCCGCAGCAGGTGGGCGTCCAACTGCTTCTTGTCCAGCCAGCCGGTGCCGTAGATGCGGCTGAGCATCGCGTTGGCCTGATCGCCGCGCCAATAGGCGCCCGATACGCGCGTCAGCTTGAAGGCCGCCGGATCGAGCTTGCCGGTGCTGGGCAAATGCGGCCCCCGGCACATATCCAGCCAGTCGCCGGTCGAATAGACCGTCAGCTCCTCGCCTTCGGGTAATCCGGCGGCCCATTCGGCCTTGAACGTCTCGCCGGCGGCCTGCCAGCGGGCGATCAGGTCGGCGCGGCTCCACACTTCGCGCACCAGCGGCTTGTTGGCGGCGATGATCTTGCGCATCTCCGCCTCGATCGCCGGCAGGTCTTCCTCGGTGAAGGGCCGCTCGGCGGGGGCGAAATCGTAATAGAAGCCATCGTCGGTCGACGGCCCGAAGGTGATCTGCGTGCCGGGGAACAGCGCCTGCACCGCCTCGGCCAGGACATGGGCATAATCGTGGCGGGCGAGTTCCAGCGCATCGGCCTCGTCCCGCGCGGTGACCAGCGCCAGCGACGCATCGCCTGTGAACGGCCGGGTGAGATCGACCAGCTCGCCATCGATCCGCGCGGCCAGCGCCGCCTTGGCAAGGCCGGGGCCGATCGCGGCGGCGACATCGGCAGGGGTGGACCCGGCCGCCATCGCGCGCACGGAACCATCGGGGAGGGTGATCTGGTAAAGCTCGGACATGGTGAGGCCCATAGAGCATCGGGCAAAAAAGTGGGAACCGGTTTTTTGCCGCTATCGATGCGACATCAGACGCGCATCGGGCAAAAAAGTGGGAACCGGTTTTTTGCCGCTATCGATGCGACATCAGACGAGCATCGGGCAAAAAAGTGGGAACCGGTTTTTTGCCAAAACCGATGCGGCAAACCGAACCCGACAGCGGGCCCCGGCCTCAACCTCGTTGGAGTCCGCAGGCGAATCGTCCTATGGGAGGACGACAGGGTCGCGCGCTTGTCATGATCGCGCGGCACACCATCCACGGAGCCCGACACATGATCCGCCGCCTGTTCCTCGACCACCCCGCCTCCGTCAACGAGACTTATGCCGAGCATGCCGCCTTTGCCGCGGGGTTTGGCGGGTGGATGTTGCTGGGCGGGGCGGCGGCGCTGGTCCATGCGGTGGTGCCGGGGTGGTGTACCCGCACCGCCAGCCAGATCCTCGTCCGCCTGCACCGCCGCGTGGTGGAGCATCGGCGCAGCAAGGGCTTGCCGGCGGATCCGTCGCTGGCGTTCGATTGGGTGATCTGACCCCCCGACAAGGAGCCATGATGATCCCCGTCCAGACCCTGCGCAGCGGCGGCGTGGAGATCGCCTTTCGCCACACCCCCGGCAAGGGCCCGCTGATCGTCTTCCTCCCCGGCTACATGTCGGACATGGGCGGCAGCAAGGCGACCGCGCTGTTCGCCTGGGCCGAGGCGCGGGGGCGGGCGTGCCTGGTGCTCGATTATTCCGGCTGCGGCGAATCGGGCGGGGACTTTGCCGAGGGCACGCTGGGCCGCTGGTCGACAGAAGTGCTGGAGGTGATCGCCGCCGTCCACCCCACCGGCTGCGTGGTGCTGGTGGGCAGCAGCATGGGCGGCTGGCTGATGCTGCTGGTGGCGCGGGTGTTGGGCGATCGGGTGGCGGGGCTGGTCGGCATCGCCGCCGCGCCCGATTTCACCGAATGGGGCTACACGGCGGCGCAGAAGGCCGATCTGGCCGCCGGGCGCATCGTCCTCGAAGACAATCCCTATGGCCCCGATCCCACGCCCACCTATCCCGGCTTGTGGGCCGATGGGCAGGCGCGGCGCCAGTTGCCCGGCCCGATCCCGATCGACGCGCCGCTGCGCCTGATCCACGGCACCGACGATGCCGATGTGCCGGTGGAGATCGCCCATCGCCTGATGGCAGGGTTGCGTTCGGCGGACGTTCAGGTGACTCTGGTCAAGGGCGGCGATCATCGGTTGAGCCGGCCCACCGATATCGCCCTGATCCTTGCCACCGTCGCCGCGCTGGTGGTGCCATCTGCCGCCCCTGCGGCCATCAACGCGAGCCCCTGAACCCCCGATGTCGATCGCTCTCCTGCTGGCCCCGCTGCTTCTGGCCCAAGCCACCGACAACATCGACGGCCCGATGGTCTCGCCCGGCGCGGCGCCGTCGCTGAACCTGCCCGAGATCGATCGCCCCAACGGCCCCAACCGCCGCACCCAATCGATCGCCCCGGTGAGCCCGACCCTGCCCCCCACGCCCGAGGGCAACCGGCTGTCGTCCTGTCTGGCGCAGGCGGGATCGGATGCCGACTCGGCGCTGGACCGCGCCGACGCCTGGCTGAAGGCAGAGAAGGGCCCCGCCCGCGCCGCGCCGGGGATGTGCCTGGGCACCGCCTATGCCACTCTGGAGCAATGGATCCCCGCGCAGGAGGCCTTTACCGCCGCGCGCGATGCGGCGGACCCCACCGATCACCGCATGCGCGCGACTTTGGGCACGATGGCCGGCAATGCCGCGCTGGCCGGGGGATCGCCGGTGGGGGCGCTGGTGGTGCTGGATGTGGCCAAGACCGATGCCACCGCGCTGCACGACAACGTCTTGCTGGGCGGGATCGCGGTGGACCGGGCGCGGGCGCTGGTGATGCTGCAACGCCCCGCTGATGCCGCATCCGCGTTGGCCGAGGCGCGCACCGCCACGCCCGAGGATGGCGCCACCTGGCTGCTCTCGGCGACGCTCTCGCGGCGCATGGGCCAGCTCGCCGAGGCGCAGGCGGAGATTGAAAACGCGGCGAAGTTCGCGCCCACCGATCCGCAGGTCGGGCTGGAGGCCGGGGTCATTGCCCAGCTGGCCGGGCACACCGATGCGGCGCGGCATAGCTGGCAATCGGTGGTAACCGCCGATCCCGATGGCGCGGCCGGTCGCGCCGCGAGTAATTATCTTGCCGAAATCGCCAATCCGGCGGTGGCCGGACCCATCGCGCATACCGGCCATTGATGCTTGATTGCTAAGGAAGAACCCCGAGAAATGCCGGCGTGACATCGCAGGATTGGCGGGTCTAGACGGGCGTTCGGAACGATCTATCGGCGCAGCCGTCCGCCAAGAGTCGGCGCGTCCCACGTCTTGCGGGAACAGGAAGCCATGACCCAAGCCACCGACGCCACCTCCGGCATGACCAGCCAGTCCGAACCCCAGCGGGAGCCCCCCATGTCCGCCACGCCGCCCTGCACCGATGCTCTGGCTCGCCGCATGGCCGAGGCGCAATTGCCCGGCGACGCCGCGATGTCCCCCGCGCAACTGGAAACGGCGGCGGCCTTCATGGCCGCCGCCGGGCTGCGCCGCGCCGCGCGCGAGACGGTGGTGGCACTGGGCGACGTGCCCGCCAGCGATCAGCCCGCCGCCACCTGCATCGCGGTGATCAACGAGGACATGCCGTTCCTGGTCGATTCGATCGCCGCGGCGGTCAGCGCGCAGGGTCATGCGATCGATCGCCTGCTGCACCCGGTGGTGCCGGCGCGGCGCGACGAGGCGGGGGCCTTGCTGGCGCTCGATGGCGATGCGCTCGAATCGATGATCTATATCGAGGTGCCGGCGATCGATCCCGCCGGGCGCGAGCGGCTGGCCGCCGCCATCGAACTCACGCTGGGCGATGTGCGCGCCGCCACCTCAGATTGGCCGGCGATGCAGGCGGCGATGGCGATCGATGCCACCCGCCTCGCCGATCTGGGCCGCAGCGAGGGCGCGGCGCTGCTCGCATGGCTGGGCGGCGGGATGCTGACCCAACTGGGCCACGTGATGCGCCGGCGCGATGGCAGTCAGGCGCATGCGCTGGGCGTGTGCCGGCAGAGTTCGTGGGAACTGCTCTCGCCGGCCAGTTTCGAGCGCGCCTTTGCCTGGTTCGATGCGCGTTATGGCGGCGGCGTGGGCGACCGCACCGAGCGGCTGCCGCTGATCGTCAAGTCCAACCGCTTTGCGCTGGTGCACCGGCGGGTGCCGCTCGATCTGTTCATCGTACCGGTGATCGAGGAGGGGCGGGTTGCCGCGCTCTCGGTCCATGCCGGCGTCTGGACCAGCGCCGCGCTGGCCACCCCGCCGCAGCAGATCCCGCGCCTGCGGGCGCAGCTCGCCGCGTTGATGGCCAAGTTCGGCTTCGCGCCAGAGGGCCATGCCGGCAAGGCGCTGGTCCATGTGCTGACCAAGCTGCCGCACGACCTGCTGATCGGCTTTTCCGATGCCGAGGTGGAGCGGATCGCCGCAGCGCTGATGGCGCTGATCGATCGCCCGCGCCCGCGCCTGGCTTTGGTCGAGGCGCCGTTGGCGCGGCACATCTATGCCTTCGTGTGGCTGCCGCGCGATGCCTTCACCTCGGCGCTGCGGCGCGAGGTGGCGGCGATGCTGGAAAGCGCCAGCGGCGCCCGCGCGATCGACTGGACGATCGAGGTCGAGAGCAACGCGCTGGCCGAACTGCGCTTCACGCTCGATCTGCGCGAGGCGAGCGTGTTCAAGCCCGACGAGGCCGCGCTGGACGCGCGTCTGCGCGCCATGGTGCGCGGCTGGGGCGAGGCGGTGGCGGCGGAACTGGCCGCATCGGCCGAGGCGCGTGCCAGCGGCGTCGCCTCCAGCGATTTCATCACCGCTTTCCCGCTCGCCTATCGCAGCATCTATGGCCCCGGCGAGGCGGCGACCGACATCGTCCGCCTGCTCCGCGTTGCACCCGATCGGGCCAGCGCATTGCCGCACTATGGCGTGCGGCTGTACCAACTGGCCAGCGATGGCCCGGAACGGCTGCGGTTGAAGCTTTACCAGCGGCATGGCGCGCTGACGCTTTCGGGTGCGGTGCCGGCGCTGGAAAACTTCGGGTTCCGCGTGATCGACGATGTCCAGACCACGCTGAAGGCGCAAGGCGAGCCGATCGGTTCCATTCACGACTTCCTGCTGGCGCTGCCGGCGGGGACGAACATCGCCGAACTGCTGGCGCATCGCCCGTTGCTGGAGGAAGCGCTGGCCGCCGTGGCCAACGCCACCGGTGAGGACGATGCCTTCAACCGCCTGATCGCCCGCGTGGGGCTTTCGGCGCGTGAGGCGAACTGGCTGCGCGCGTGGTATCGTTATTTGCGGCAGACGGGGCTTGGTTACGGCGTGGAAACGGCGGTCGATGCGCTTTGCGCCGCGCCGCAGGTGACGCTGGGGCTGATCGACCTGTTCCGCGCCCGGCTGCAACCGGGGATCGACAACCGCGCCCCCGTGGAGGCCGAGGCCGAGGCGGCGATCCGGGACGGTCTGGCGGGCGTGACGGCGATCAACGACGACCGCCTGCTGCGCGCCTTCCGCGCGGTGGTGCTGGCGATGTTGCGGACCAATGCCTTTGCGCCTGCGTTGATCGCGGTGCCGGGGCATGGGCCGGTGGGGGAAAATGAACGCCCGGTGGCGTTGGCCTTCAAGTTCGATTCGGCGCTGGTGCCGGGCCTGCCCAAGCCGGTGCCTTACCGGGAAATCTTCGTCTATTCCTCGCGCGTCGAGGGCATCCATTTGCGCGCCGGGCCGGTGGCACGCGGCGGCCTGCGCTGGTCCGACCGGCGCGACGATTACCGCACCGAGATCCTCGGCCTGATGAAGGCACAGCGTGTCAAGAACGCGGTGATCGTGCCGACCGGCGCCAAGGGCGGGTTCTATCCGAAGCGCCTGCCCGATCCGGCCAAGAACCGCGACGCCTGGGCCACCGAGGGCCGCGAATCGTACCGCATCTTCATCCGCAGCCTGCTCTCGATCACCGACAACATCGTCGACAACGCGGTGGTGCACCCCGCCGGCGTGCACGTGCGCGACCGTGAGGACCCCTATTTCGTCGTCGCGGCGGACAAGGGCACCGCGACCTTCTCGGACACCGCCAATGCCTTGGCCGCCGAAACCGACTTCTGGCTCGACGATGCCTTCGCCAGCGGCGGCTCGAAGGGCTATGACCACAAGGCGATGGGCATCACCGCCAAGGGCGCGTGGATTTCGATCCAGCGGCATTTCCGCGAACTCGGCGTCGACGTGCAGAGCGATCCGGTGCGTGTGGTGGGCGTCGGCGACATGTCGGGCGATGTGTTCGGCAACGGCATGCTGCTCTCGCAATCGATCCGGCTGGTGGCGGCGTTCGATCACCGGCACATCTTCCTCGATCCGTCGCCCGATGCTGCGGCCTCGTGGGCCGAGCGGGCGCGGCTGTTCGCCCTGCCGCGTTCGAGCTGGGCGGATTACGATACGTCGCTGATTTCGGCGGGCGGCGGGGTGTTCCCGCGCAGCCAGAAGGAGATCCCGCTTTCGCCCGAAGTGCGCCTCGCGCTGGGGCTGACCGCCGAGACCGCCGATCCCGATGCGCTGATGCGCGCGATTCTGGCGGCGCCGGTCGATCTGTTGTGGTTCGGCGGCATCGGCACGTATGTGAAGGCCACTGGCGAGGCGAACGCCGCCGTCGGCGACCATGCCAACGACACCATCCGCGTCGATGGCCGCGAAGTGCGCGCCCGCGTGATCGGCGAGGGCGGCAACCTCGGCTGCACCCAGGCCGGGCGGATCGAGTTCGGCCTCCAAGGCGCGGGCGGCAAGGGCGGGCGCGACAACCCGGACTTCATCGACAACTCCGCCGGCGTCGATTGCTCGGACAAGGAGGTCAACATCAAGATCGCGCTGGCCAGCGCCAAGCGCGCCGGCCGGTTGGACGAGGATGGCCGCGTCGCGCTGCTCACCAGCATGACCGATGATGTCAGCGCTCTGGTGCTGGAGGATAATCGCTTGCAGGCGTTGGCCTTGTCCATCGCCGAGGCGGGGGGCGTGGCCGCCGTGCCCGCCGCCATGCGCCTGATCGAGGTGCTGGAGGATGCTGGCGGGCTCGATGCCGCGACCGAGGGTCTGGCCGATGCCGAGACCTTTGCCCGCCGCGCGGCGGAAGGGCGCGGCCTCACCCGCCCCGAACTCGCCGTGCTGCTCTCCAGCGCCAAGCTTGCCTTGCAGGAGGCGCTGGAACAGTCGGCGGTGGTCGAGGACCCCGGCCTTGAGGACGACCTCTTCGCCAGCTTTCCCCCCGGCATGCGCGCGCCTCACGCCGAGGACATCCGCGCCCACCGCCTGCGCCGCGAGATCATCGCCACGCGGCTGGCCAACCGGCTGATCAACCGGCTGGGCTGCATGCACCCGTTCGAGCTGGCCGAGGAGGAGGGCGCGAGCCTCGCCGATGTCGCCGCGGCCTTCGTGGCGGCCGAGCGGCTGCTGGGCCTCGACCCGATCTGGCAGGCGATCGAAACCGAGCCGATGAGCGAGGTCGCACGCATCGCGCTGTTCGTACAGGCGGCGGCGGCAGTGCGCGCGCACATGGCCGATCTGCTGCGCGCCGGCGCCGCGCGCACCGCGCCCAGCGCGCTGGCGGCGGAACTGGCGCCGGCGGTCTCGGCGCTGATGGATGGTCTCGACGAACTGCTGGTGGCAGAGGCGCGCGCGCAATCGGCGCGGATCGGCGCGGCGCTGGCCGAGGCCGGCGCTCCGCCGGCGCAGGCGACCGCCGTCACCCGGCTCCACGCCAGCGACGGGGTGGTCGGCCTCGCGCGGCTGGCAGGGGGCGATGGCGCACGGGCAGGGGCGCTGGCCCGCGCGTTCACGCTGCTCGGCGAGCGGCTGGGGCTCGACTGGGCGCAGGGCGCGGCGGCGCGGCTGTCGCCGTCGGACCCGTGGGAGCGGTTGCTGGTCGCCGGATTGGCGCGCGATTTTCAGCAGATGCGGCTGCAATTCCTCGCCCGCCACCACGCCGGCGAGGGCGATGCGGCGGTGGCCGTCGAGGCCTGGCTGGGCGCGCAGGGCAACGCCGTGGCGCGGTTCCGGGGGATGATCGGGCGGGCGCGGGTGCTGCCCGTGCCGACACCGGCGATGCTGGCGCAGATCGCCAGTCAGGCGCGGAATTTGCTGGTCCGGTAAGTGCGAAAAGGGTGAAGGCCGGGGGTGTTACACCCCCGGACCCCCATTCCTGTCCATGTTGCGCGACCCTTCGCCGGGGCGCTATGCGGCGAAGCCGCCATCGATCATCCGCTTCGCGGAAGAGCGCGACCTCTGCCTCGTTCACCCCAAAAAACGTTGGGGGAGAGCGCGAGGGGCCAACCGATGTCTCTCGAGACATCGGCATGTCAGATGCCCCTCGTGTCCTCTCTTTTTCTTCTCCCCTTCATCACACCAAAAAGTTTGACCTTCACCCCGATTTGCCTGATCGACCCTCCCGCAAACGTAGGGAAAAGGGTGACATGCAGGCAGACGTCCTCATCGTCGGCGCCGGACACGGCGGGGCACAGTGCGCGATCGCGCTTCGGCAGAACGGTTTCACAGGCACCATCGCCATGATCGGCCGCGAGAGCGAGCCGCCTTACGAGCGCCCGCCGCTCTCCAAGGAATATTTCGCGCGCGAGAAGACGTTCGATCGCCTGTACATCCGCCCGCCCGCGTTCTGGGGCGAGAAGCAGGTCGATCTGCACCTTGGGGTGGAAGTGCTCAGCGTCGATCCGGCGGCCAAGACAGTGGCGCTGTCCAACGGACAAACCGCCGCGTACGGCACGCTGGTCTGGGCGACGGGGGGCGATCCACGGCGATTGTCGTGCCCCGGCGCGGATCTGGCCGGCGTCCACGCGGTGCGCACGCGTGAGGATTGCGACCGGCTGATGGGCGAGATAGATCACGGCGTGAAGCACGTCGCGGTGATCGGCGGTGGTTACATCGGGCTGGAAGCGGCGGCGGTGCTGACCAAGCTGGGCTGCCATGTGACGCTGCTGGAGGCGTTGCCGCGCGTGCTGGCGCGGGTGGCGGGGCCTGAACTCTCGGCATTCTACGAGGCCGAGCATCGCGCGCATGGCGTCGATCTGCGCACCGGTGTGGGGGTCGAGGCGCTGCTCGGCATCCCCGGCGCCGAGGGTGGGCGCGTGACCGGCGTGCGGCTGGCCGATGGCGCGGTGATCCCCGCCGACGCGGTGATCGCCGGGATCGGCATTGTCCCCGCCGTGGGGCCCTTGATCGCGGCCGGCGCGGCGGGCGGCAATGGCGTGGACATCGACGACCACTGTCGCACCAGCCTGCCCGAGGTCTATGCCATCGGCGATTGCGCCGCCTATGCGGTCGGCTGGGCCGAGGGCACGGTGATGCGCGTCGAATCGGTGCAGAATGCCAACGATCAGGCCACCTGCGTCGCCAAGGCGATCTGCGGCGATCCGCATCCCTACAAGGCGTTTCCGTGGTTCTGGTCCAACCAGTATGATTTGCGCTTGCAGACGGCGGGGTTGTCGGTGGGGTACGATCAGACGGTGGTGCGCGGTGCGCCCGAGGCGCGGGCGTTCTCGGTGGTGTACCTCAAGGCCGGGCGGGTGATCGCGATCGATGCGGTCAACGTGGTCAAGGACTACGTGCAGGGCCGCAAGCTGGTCGAGGCGGGCGCGATGCCGGATGTGGCGCGGTTGGCGGATGCCAGCGTGCCGTTGAAGGAACTGGTGTGAAGGTTTGAAGGGATGGGTGCGAGGCGCCAACCGATTTCTCTTGAGAAATCGGCACGTAAGATGCCCCTCGCGCTCCCCGTTCCTTTTCGGTGGTGCTCGACCGCGCCTTTGCGGGTGACCTGAAGCGCCGCAGGCCTTCGATTTGGGTCGTGAACGCAGCGTTGGCGGCAGGGCGCGGATTGAAAGCGGCTGCGCTGCATGGTGCAACGGCAAGCGCAAGGCGCAACGCTGACAAGTCATGGGAGCGCGAGGGTCGTGACCCTCGCATTTCACCCTTCCAGCTTTTTCAAAGCCCAAACCGCCGCATCCGCCACCGCCGGATCGGCATCCCCCACCAAGCTCTCCACCGCCGGCACCAGCGCCAGATCCCCGCTGTTCCCCGCCGCGTACAAACAGTTCCGCACCATCCGGTCCCGCCCGATCCGCTTGATCGGCGAGCCGGAGAACACCCGCCGGAACCCGGCATCGTCCAGCGCCAGCAGATCGGCCAGACGCGGCGCGGTCAATTCGGCGCGGGGCAGGAACGCGCGATTGGCGGCGCCGGCGGCGGCAAACTTGTTCCATGGGCAGGCGCTGAGGCAATCGTCGCAGCCATAGATGCGGTTGCCGATGCCGGCGCGCAGGCTCTCGTCCACCGGGCCCTTGTGCTCGATGGTGAGGTAGGAGACGCAGCGCCTTGCGTCCAACCGGTACGGTGCGGGGAAGGCATCGGTGGGGCAGGCGCGCTGGCAGGCGTCGCACGATCCGCAGCGGTCCGGCGCGGGCGCATCCAGCGGCAAGTCCAGCGTGGTCATGATCGCGCCGAGGAATAGCCATGAGCCATGCTGGCGGCTGACCATGTTGGTATGCTTGCCCTGCCAGCCGAGGCCTGCCGCCGCGCCGAGGGGCTTTTCCATCACCGGCGCGGTATCGACGAAGACCTTCACGTCCGCCGGCACGCCCGCCTTGGCCGCCGCATCGACCAGCCAACGCGCCAGCGCCTTCAGCGCGCGCTTGACCACATCGTGGTAATCGGCGCCCTGCGCATAGACCGAGATCCGGCCCCGATCCGCCACGTCGACCGGCGGCGCGGGCGGGGCATAGCTCATGCCCAGCGCGATCACCGTGCGCGCCTCGGGCCAGAGCGCTTCCGGGGCCTCGCGCTGGTCGGCGCGGGCCTCCATCCAGTCCATCTGGCCGTGCATGCCCTCGGCCAGCCAGGCGTGAAGCCGCTCGGCCCGCAAGGCATCGCGCGCCGCCGGAGCCACGCCGAACGCGGCAAAGCCCAGCCGCGCCGCTTCCTCGGCCAAGGCGATTTTCAGCGCGTTTAGCGGCACTTTAACCATCCCATGCGTTGATGTCCGCAGATGGACATGAAATGGGTGGAGCAAGGGCCGGGCATGGCTGACGGACTAGAGCATCGCGCAAAAAAGTGGGAACCGGTTTTTTGCGAAAAGCGATGCGACAAGAAACGCTAGGAGACGGCGCCTTGGCAGACAAGCCCGGCAAATGGGCGATCGAGGCGAGGGGGCTGGTCAAGCGCTTCGATGGCTTCACCGCGGTCGATGGCGTGGACCTGACCGTCGCCGAGGGGGCGATCTACGGCATCCTCGGCCCCAACGGCGCGGGCAAGACCACCACCTTGCGCATGCTGGTGGGGATCATCGATCCCGATGGCGGCACGCGCCGGGTGCTGGGCAGCGATCCGCACCGCGTCGCCAGCCAGATCGGCTATCTGCCCGAGGAGCGCGGGCTCTATCCGGCGATGAAGGCGGTGGAGGCGATCGCGTTTCTGGGCGCCTTGCGCGGTTTGCCGCTGGCCGAGGGGCGGCGGCGCGCGCGCGTGTTGCTGGAGGAAGCGGGGCTGGATTATGCCGCCGACCGCCAGATCCGCCAATTGTCGAAAGGCATGGCGCAGCAGGTGCAGTTGCTGGGCACGCTGGTACATCAGCCGCGGCTGGTGTTTCTGGATGAGCCGTTCTCGGGCCTCGATGCGCTCAATCAGGGCCGGCTGGAGGGCTTGATCCGTGGCCTGGCCGACAAGGGCACCACGGTGATCTTCTCCACCCACGTCATCGCCCATGCCGAGCGGATGTGCGACGAGGTCGCCATCATTGCCGGCGGCAAAGTGCCCTTCGCCGGCTCGGTCGATACCGCGCGCGATCGCATCCCGCCGCAAGTCCGCTTGGAAACTGCCGCCGGCGACGGCCTGTGGCGCGGCGCCATCCCGCCCGAGGCCCGGATCGAGCGCAAGGCCAATGGCGCCACGTTCTGGACATTCGCGCTGCCCGACAGCGGCCCCGAACCTCTGCTCCGCGCGCTGATCGAGGGTGAGGCGGGAATACGATCCCTGTCCATCGAGCGCGGCGGATTGCACGAGGCCTTCGTCGTCATCGCCGGAGACGCCGCCGCCAAGGCCATGGCCGAACAGACCCCGCAGGAGAACGGCCGATGATCGCCGCCAAGTTGCGCGCCGCCGGGGTGATCGCCCGGCGTGATTTCCTCGCCGTGGTTTGGTCGAAGGGGTTTGTGCTGTTCCTGCTGGCGCCGTTGTTCATGGCGGTGATCGGGGTCTTCGCCGGCAGTCTGGGCAACGCCGCGCAGGACAATGCCGCGCCCGCGATCGGCCTTGCCATGCCCGCCGCCGATGCGCGCGCGCTGATCGCCGCGCGCGATCGGCTGGAGGACCGCATGGCCGGGCCGGTGCCGCAGTTCACCGTGCTCTCGCACGATCCCGATGCCGATGGGCGGGCGTTGTTGCGCTCGGGCGGGGGGCATCTGGCCGGGGTGGTGACGGGGCGTCTGGCCGCGCCGGTGCTGACCACCACCGGCGAGTGGATGGACATCTGGCAGGGCATGCTCTCCGAGATCGCCGCGCGCGCCCGTGCGCCGGGGGCCGCGCCCTTTGTGAAGATCCGCACGCAGATGGTGATGACCAGTGCCGCGCACGAATCGCTGGGCCAGCAGGCCACCGGGCAAGCCGGGCAGACGCTGCTGTTTCTGCTGACGATGTTGCTGGCGGGCATGGTGCTCTCCAACCTCGTCGAGGAAAAGGCCAACAAGATCATCGAGATCCTCGCCGCCGCGATCCCCATGGACGCCTTGTTCGTGGGCAAGCTGGTGGCGATGCTGGCGGTCTCGTTCGTGGGCATCGCGGTGTGGGGCACGGGGATCGGCGTGCTGGTGCTGACCGGGGCCAGGGCGTTGCCCGCGCTGGCCATGCCCGCTGTGGGGTGGCCAGTGTTCGTGGGGCTGGCGGTGGCCTATTTCTCGCTAGCCTATTTGTTGCTGGGCTCGGTCTATCTCACCATCGGATCGATGGCGGCCACGGTGCGCGATGTGCAGACGTTGGCGTTGCCCGCCTCGCTGTTGCAGGTGGCGATGTTCGGGTTTGCCAGTTACGCGATCCAGCGGCGCGGCACCGGGGTGGACCTCTCGGCCATGCTGTTCCCGCTGAGCAGCCCTTACGCGATGATCGGCCATGCGGCGGTGGATGGGGCGATGTGGCCGCATGTGCTGGCGATCCTGTGGCAAGGCGGCTGGACGCTGGCGATCGTGGCGATGGGATCGCGGCTGTTCCGGCGGCGGGTGATGAAATCGGGACCGGCGGCGGGTCGGACGAAGAAGAAGGGTTAGGGGCGATGGCGTGTAAAGTGCTGGTTTTCCGAGGAAAACAGGATGGCCCCTCACGCTTCCCCAAGGTTTTATGTTGGTGGGCCAACCGACGTACCGGTTCTCCGCGAAGCGCCTTTTTCATAGCGACTTCGCCGCAAGCCGTAACCTTTTGGACACACGCAACGAAAAGGGAATGGGGGTCCGGGGGACGAGTCCCCCGGGTCCATCTTTTCTTCTTGTCGCCGCCTCCCACATAACCGCCGAAAGGAACCGCTCATGCCCACCAACCGCCGCCACTTGCTGGCGCTGCTCGCCGCCGGGGTCGCGCTGCCGCGCTGGGCCCATGCCGCCGCCGCCTATGCGGTCACGCTGCCCGATGCCGAGTGGCGCCGCCGCCTGCCCCCCGCCGCCTATGACGTGCTGCGCCGTCAGGGCACCGAGCCGCCGTTCACCTCACCGCTCAACAACGAGCACCGGCGCGGCACGTTCGCCTGTCTCGGTTGCGACAACCCGCTCTATGCCAGCACCACCAAATTCGACAGCGGCACCGGCTGGCCCAGCTTCTGGCAGCCCTTGCCCCACGCCATCGGCACCGTCAGCGACCGCGAACTGATCGAGGAGCGCACCGAGGTCCATTGCGCGCGGTGCGGCGGCCATCTGGGCCATGTGTTCGAGGATGGCCCGCGCCCGACGGGCCTGCGTTATTGCATGAACGGGGTGGCGATGCGCTTTCACCCGGCGTGATCGCCACTGTTCCACGTGAAAACACAGCGGCTTGGCGATAAAGCCGCCGCTGATCGGGCATAAATCGGCGGTGGCGGGTGGCCGGGCTGTCGCAGGGTGCTATCAGGGCGCGACGATTATCCGGCCAGACAGGTACACCCGCGACAATGACCTCAGGCGGCGACAACATCGCCCGGTTTCCCCCGCTCCGCCCCCGGCCGGGCCAGCCCAATCCGTGGCTGGTGGTGGTGGCGACGGTGGTGCTGGTGGTGGCCTTGCGGTTGGAGGCGCGCGGTGCGGTCTATGCGCTGTCGGCGGATTATCTGCGGTTGCAGGACCGCTGGCTGCTGCTGATCGAGGCGGGGGTGCTGGCCTTGGCGACGGTGCCGTTGGGGCGCTGGGCGCTGCCGGTGGTGGGTCCGCGCGCGATTGCGGGCATTGCGGTGGCGTTGGCGCTGGCCGGCTGGGTGGGGCACTGGACCTTGTTCTGCGGCTATGACCTCAGCCGCGACGAGCAGATGGCGGTGTTCGATACCAGGATCTATGCGGCGGGGCGCGCGTGGTGGCCCTTGCCGCCGGGGTGGCAACGCGATGCGGGGATGCTCAATCTGTTGTTCATGCTGCCGGTGGATCGGCCGGTGGCTTGGGTTTCGGGCTATCTGCCGGGCAATTCGCTGATCCGTGCGGGCGTGGGGTGGCTGACCGGCGATCCGGCATGGACGGGTGGGTTGCTCAACGCCGGATCGGTGGTGCTGGTGTGGCGGCTGGCGCGGCGGTGGTGGCCGCAGGACGATGGCGCGGTGACGATTGCCGTGGCGGTGCTGGCGCTCTCCGGCCAGATCGTGTTCGCCGGGATGACGGCCTTTGCCATGCCGACGCACCTGTTTTGCAGCCTGCTGTGGCTGTGGCTGTTCCTGAAGGACCGGCCGGGCGCGGATGTGGCGGCCATCGCCGTGGCCTTCGTGGCGACGGGGGTGCACCAGCCCTTGTTCCACCCGATGTTCGCCGGGCCTTGGTTGATGGTGCTGGCCTGGCGCTGTTGGCGGGGCGAGGCGGCCTGGGCGCGGCTGGCGGCCTATGGCGTGGCGTATGTGCTGATCACCGGGCTGTGGTTTGACTGGCCGCATGTGACGCAGGGGTGGGTCAGCGGGCCGCTGTCGGTGGCGCAACCGGGGACGAGCTATCTCGACCGGCTGCGCGGGGTGCTGGCGCACAACGGGCAGAACGTGGCGATGGTTTCGGCCAACCTGCTGCGGTTCTGCACGTGGCAGGCCTTGCCGGCGGTGCCCTTGCTGGTGGCGGGGGTGTGGGCGGCGGTGCGCGCCGGTCGCCGCGATCCAGAGGCGCTGGCGCTGCTCGCCGGGGTGTTGCTGCCGATTGCGTTCTTTACGGCGGCGCTGCCCTATCAGGGACATGGGTTCGGCTATCGCTATCTGCATCAGGTGATGGGCAACGTGGCGCTGCTGAGCGGCGGCGGGTGGCGGGCGCTGGGGCCGTGGCGGGCACGGCTGGAAACCCCATTGGTGCGCGCCTTTGCGCTCTCGCTGCTGGTGGTGTTGCCGGTGCAGGCGTGGTTCGCGCATGGGCTCTATGCGCCGTTTGCCGCACTCTCCGCGCGATTGGACCAAAGCGGGGCCGATTACGCGATTGTCGGCGCGGATGATGCCCCTTATGCGCTTGATCTTGTGTTGAACCGGCCCGACCTCTCGAACCGTCCGATCCGCCTCTCCGCCGGCGAGATCGACGATGGCGACGCGCTTGCCGCGCGGCTGTGCGATCGTGCGCGGCCCGGGCGGGTGGCGGTGGCGCTGCCCGCCGATGCGTTCTTTGCGCCGGCGCTGCCCTATTTCCATGCAGCCCCGGCGGGGCTGGCCGACGCCCGCTTTCCTGACATGGCGCGCGCCTTCCGCGAGGGCGGGTGCCGGGTGTTGCGCCTCACCGCCGCGCAAACACAGGTTCTGGCCCCGGAATGAAGATGACCACCGCCGCCCTGAGCCAAGCGCCCGATCCTGCCACCCGCTGCCCCTCCACCATGCCGCGCTGCGATTTCGCGCTGTTGGGCGTCGCGCCCGACATGAGCGGGCAGGTGGGTCCGCAGGCGATCTGGCGCTGCCAGCAATGCGGGCACGGCTTGACGATGCCGGCGTTGCCCGATCCGGCGTTTCTCTATGCCGCGCGCGAGAGCCAGGATTTCCAGCCCGAGGCGGCCGGTCTGGAACGCGCGATCAAGCGCTGGTTCTTCCGCCGCCAGGCGCGCCGCCTGATCGCGCAACTGCCCGCCGACATGCACCGGCGGCCGATGAGAGTGCTGGACTTTGGCTGTGGCAGCGGCCTGTTCACCCGCGTTCTGGCCGAGGAACTGGCGCCATCCGGCGGCACCGTCACCGGCGCCGATTTCCACGCCGAGGCCCCGCCCGAACTCGTCGGCCAGCCGTGGATCCCGATGGCCGAGCTGTCCTCCGCGCGTGGGCGGTTCGATGTGGTGCAGGCCTCGCACGTGCTGGAGCATGACGACGATTCGCGCGGGTTGCTGGCGCGCATTGCCGCCACCGTGCGGCCGGGCGGGGTGCTGGTGCTGGAAGTGCCTGATGTGGATTGCGTGTGGGCGCGCGTGTTCGGGATGAAGTGGGACGCATGGTACGCCCCGTTCCACCGCAGCCACTTCAGCCGCAGCAGCCTCTGCGCGATGCTGATCGACGCGGGGCTGGATATCGTCGCCATCCACGACATCTGCGTGCCGACGATGGGCCGCACGCTGGCCAACCTGATGGGCCGCAAGAACACGTTGCCGTTCATTCTGGCCGGGGCGGCGCTGCATCCGCTGCAGTGGGGGGTCGAGGCGTTGGGGCATACGCCGTCGGCGTTGCGGGCGGTGGTGCGGAAGCCTTTGTAGCAGAAAAGGTGAAGGCGAGGGGCTAGCCCCTCGCGCTCCCATGCCTTGTCTTGCTCAGCTTTTGCCTGCCGCCTTGCGCACCGTTGCCGCGCCGCAGGCTACTCGAAGGCGGCTTCGCCGCATGGCCCACAGCTGCCGGCCACCGCGACGATGCCAAGGTTGAGGGAGCGCGAGGGACGTGTCCCTCGCCCTTTCACTGGTTCTTCAAAGCCCCAAAGCCTCCGCCACCGCCGCATAGCGGATCTTGCCGCCCGAGACGTTGAGCCCCGCCGCCAGATGCGGGTCCGCCGCCATGGCCGCCTCGGCCCCCAGATTGGCCAGCTTCAAGGCGAACGGCAGCGTTGCGTTGTTCAGCGCCAGTGTCGAGGTGCGCGCCACCGCGCCGGGCATGTTGGCGACGCAGTAGTGGATCACGCCGTCGACCTCGAACGTGGGGTTTTCGTGGGTGGTGGCGTGGCTGGTCTCGAAGCAGCCGCCCTGGTCGATGGCGATGTCGACCAGCACCGCGCCGCGCTGCATGGTGCCCAGCATCGCGCGGGTCACCAGCTTGGGCGCGGCGGCGCCGGCCACCAGCACCGCGCCGATCACCAGTTGCGATTCGGCCACTGCCGCCGCGATCGCCGCGCGCGAGGCGTGGGCGGTGCGCACTTTGCCGGCGAACAGTGCGTCGAGCTCGGCCAGGCGATCGGTGCTGATGTCGAAGATCGTGACATCGGCGTGGAGCCCCACCGCCATCTGCGCGGCGTTGAACCCGGCGATGCCGCCGCCGAGGATGGCCACCTTGGCCGGGGCCACGCCGGGCACCCCGCCCAGCAGCACGCCGCGCCCGCCCTGCGCCTTTTCGAGGCAGTGCGCGCCGACCTGCACCGACATGCGGCCGGCGACCTCGCTCATCGGCTTCAACAGCGGCAGGCCACCGCGCGGGCTGGTGACGGTTTCATAGGCGATGCAGGTCGCGCCCGATGCCATCAGCCCCTCGGTCTGCGCCCGGTCGGCGGCGAGGTGGAGATAAGTGAACAGCAGGTGGTGCGGACGCAGCAGGGCGATCTCGCTGGCCTGCGGCTCCTTGACCTTCACGATCATCTCGGCAGCGGCGAACACTGCGGCGGCATCGGGCAGGATCTGCGCGCCGGCCGCGATGTAGTCAGCGTCGAGGAAATCGATGCCGGCACCGGCGTTGGTTTCCACGAACACCTCGTGCCCGGCGGCGACCAGTTCGGTCACCGAGGCGGGGGTCAGGCCGACGCGAAACTCGTTGTTCTTGATTTCCTTGGGGACGCCGACACGCATGGACTCTCTCCTGATCTGGTCGTCACAGGGTAACCGGGACCGCTCCGGATGTTTTCCGATAGTCTGGCAGGTGGACACGCCAGTTTGCACAATTTGCTTGTGACAACGCGCCGTGGCGCACAAAAATCCCGCATGGATGCAACCGACCGAAAAATCCTGCGATTGCTGAAACGCGATTCGGCGCAGACCAGCGAGGCGCTGGGCGAGGCCATCGGCCTCTCGGCATCGGCCACGCACCGGCGGGTGAAGGCGCTGGAGGCCAGCGGCATGATCGTCGGCTATGGCGCGCGGCTGGCCCCGGCGGCGGAGGGCAATCCCTCGACGGTGTTCGTGCAGGTCACGCTGGTCGATCAACGGCGCCCCACCATGGAGGCGTTCGAGGCGGCACTGCGGCGGACGACGCCGGTGGACGAGGCCTATCTGATGAGCGGGGAATCGGACTATCTGTTGAAAGTGCTGGTGCCCGAGACGGATAGCTATGAGCGGATCCACCGCGAGATCCTGGCCGCGCTGCCGGGGGTGCACCGGTTGGTGACGCAGTTTACCATCCGGACGTTGTCAGCAGGAAAGTGATAAAAGCGAGGGGCGTTTGATGTGCCGATTTCTCGAGAGAAATCGGGTGGCCCCTCACGCTCCCCATTCCTGTCCACGTTGCGCATCATCGCGCCGTGGCACCATGCGGGGAAGCCGCCATAAAGCCAGCGGCGCGGCAACGTTACGCAAGGCGGCATGCCCACACTGACGCCGACAAGTCATGGGAGCGCGAGGGGTTTGCCCCTCGCATTCATCCCTTAACCTTTACGCCGCCACAACATCGCCACCCGCGCGTTGGCATAGTTATACGCCACCATCAGCACGGTGTTCAGCGGCGCGTTGACCCACATCGGCAGGTGCAGCACCTTGCCGCATAAACTCAGCAACAGCCAAGACACCGGCACCCCCGCCGCGATCCCCGCCATGAACCGCGCATAGGACCCCGGCCCCCGCGCCACCACAAAGGTGAAGCGTGCGTGGAGCAGATAGCCCAGCGTCCCCACCCCCGCCCATGTTGCCGCCATCAGCACCACGTACCCATAGCCCAGCCTGTCGCCGGCGATCAGCAGCACGTTGTTGGCCACGGCGCAGGTGGCGGCGACCAGCACATAGCGCACCGGTCGCTGGCTGAGCATCCGCGTGATCATCGCTGCGCGCTCCGCGCGATCACCCGAAGTCGCCCTTGGCCTTCAGCCGCAGGCGCGGGCGCAACCGGTCGATCAGGCGCGATTCGCGCAGGAACCGGGCGGCATCCACCGGCCCCAGCGCCGCCAGCGCGCCGACCGCCGCCAACAGGCGCAAAGGCTGGCCATTGGCCGCCTCTGCCAGTGCGCAGTTGATCGCCACGCCCGCGCGCGCGCGCCGCGCCAGACCGCTTGGCAGCGGCATCAGGCCCGGCATGTGACGTGCCAGCACCACATCGTGCTGGGCGCGGAAGGCGGCGGCGTCGCGGCTGCCGGTCATGGTCAGCGATCCGCCGTGGATGCGGAAGGCGGTGGTCGCCGCCGGGCGGACCAGCACGTCGCCAGCTTCGGCCAGTTTCAGCCACAGGTCCCAGTCGGCGGTGTACCACAAGTCATCGTCCAGCCCGCCGACGGCGCGCCAGGTTTCGGGGCGGAACACCGGCGCCAGTATCGCCACGGAATTCTGCACCAGCAATGTGTGCGCCACATCCACCCCCGGATGCCGGCCCGGCGCGAACGGCAGGTCCCACGGCCCCAGATCCTCACCCGCCGGCCCGGCAAAGCGCGAGGGGCCGATCGACATCGCCGCGCGCGGCTGCGCCGCCATCGCCGCCACCGCCGCCGAGAGCGCCGCCAGATGCCCGGGCCGCCACAGATCGTCCTGATGCAGCATGGTGGCGAAGGGCGCGCGGGCCTCATCCACCCCCAGATTGGTCTTGGCGGTCCATGGCTTCAGGTGCAGCGCCTCGGTCCAGACGATGTCCAGCCGGTCGCGGAAATGATCGGCCACCGCCCGCGCCGCGCCGCCATCGGGCGCCGAGTTGTAAAGCCGGAACTCCACCCCCTCGGGCCGCTCGGCGGCGGCACTGGCCAGAGTCGCGCCGAGATGCGCCGCCCCGTTGTGGACGGGCATCACCACGGTCAGCCAAGGCGTCATCAGGCGCTGGGCGAATCGGGCAGGAAGCGCGATTCGTAACCGGCGATCATCGCCATCAGAAACCCGCCAAGCCCGGTCTGCATCCCGAGTTGAATGGCCAGCGTGCCCAGCGCCGCCGGCACCAGCGACCCCGCCTGGGCAAAATTGTGCCCGATCCAGTGGACCACCACCAGCACCAGGATCGCCACCCCCACCACCAGCAACCCGCCGGCGATCGCCAGCATCGTCTCGAGGCTGGCCAGCCGGGTGATCAACGCCTCGCGCCGGGTGGGCAGGCGATAGCCGGCGCGGATCGCATAAACATGCCCGCACAGCGCCAGCAGCAGCGCCATCTGCCCGCCCGCGACCAATGTCGATCCCAGCAACGTCCAATAAGCGCCGATCTGCGGCGCCATGCCGGGCCGGAAGTACTCCGCCGTCGCCGCGCCCAGCACGATCAACCCCGCGACCAGCGCCAGCAGCGCGGGCAGACCAAACACCCACGTCGGGCTGAGCATCAGCAGATAGCGCAAGTGCCGCCAGCCATCGCGCCACGGCCGCAGATGCGGCGCGCGGTCACGCAGATCGGGCGAGAGCGTGGCCGGCACTTCGTCGATGCGCAGTTTGCGCAAGGAGGCCTTGATCACCATCTCGCTGGCGAATTCCATGCCGGTGGAGGTCAGGCCGCATTCCAGAAATGCCGCCTTGGTGATCGCGCGGATGCCGCAATGGGCATCCTCGATGCCGCTGCGATAGAACAGGTTGAGGATGCCGGTCAGGATCGGATTGCCGATATAGCGGTTCTTCCAGGGCATCGCGCCATCGGCAATGCCGCCGGCAAAGCGGCTGCCCATGCAGAGGTCGGCGCCATCGATCAGCCGGCCGATCATCGCCACGCCATCGGTGAAGTCATACGAGCCGTCGGCATCGCCCATCAGCAGGTAGCGGCCATGGGCGCCCTCGCACCCGCCGATCAGCGCCGCGCCATAGCCGCGCCGGGGCACCGCCACCACGCGCGCACCTTGGCCGGTGGCGTAGGCCTGGCTGCCGTCGGTCGAGCCGTTGTCGGCGATGACGATCTCGCCGGTCAGGCCATAACGCTCGCGCAGCAGTGCCAGCGCCGCCTGCGCATTGGTGATGCAATGCGGCAGGCTCTGGATCTCGTTCAGGCAGGGCATGATCACCGAGACGTCGGGCGTCCGGTCTGCGGTGGCGGTATCGTTCACTTGGCCCTTGTCCCATTTGCACGGGCCCAGTGCGCGGGCCACTCGCGGGCGGCCCCTAGCACAGCGGGAGGCAAGGGTTAAGGGGATCGGGAAAAGGGTGAAGGCCGGGGGTCACAACCCCCAGACCCCCATGACTTTGGGGGGGCGCTGTCGTGTGGGGGGAGCGCCCTGCCGCGAAGCGGCGCTAAAGCCTGCGGCGCTTCAGGTCAGGCGCAACGGCAAGGTCGTGTGCCAACGCTGACAAGGAATGGGAGCGCGAGGGGCATTGCCCCTCGCATTCACCCTTAAACCTTCCAACCGTCAGGCTGCCTCCGCCTCGATATATTCGGGGAAGAAGCAAGGTTGCCGCGTCGACCAACCCGGCGCGGTCGCTGCTGCTTCGCTGATCGACTGGAGCAGCACCTTGCGCCGTTCCGGCCGGATCTGCGGCAAGGCCGATGCGGCGCAGAACGCGCTGGGCAGCCATGGCCGCACTTCCGCGCCCAGCAGCCGCTCGTAGAGGAAGCGGTAGGACGAGAAGCTGCGCATCCGTTCCTGCGCCAGATCGAAGGCGGTGACGCGGATCAGCCGGCCGAGGAAGCTTTCGACCTCGGGGCTTTCGCTTTCCACCGGCAGTTCGCGGCGCAGGCCTTTCAGTGCCTGGTAGGCGACATATTGCCCGCGGATCGATGCGGTTTCCTCGGGCGTGCGGGCCCAGAGGCGGAACGCATCCTGCCGGCCGAGGCCGACATCGAGGCTGCGTTTGATATAGCGTTGCTCGCAGGCCGAAAAGCTTGCGAATTCCCGCAGCTCGGCAATGGCCAACTGCGCCGTGCCTGTGTTCCCCATCCCCGTATCTCCTTGCGCCCGAGGGATTTCCACCGAGGATCAGCTTCGCGCGAATCGTTTAGCAAGCCGTTAACCCTGTTCTGCGCGTAGCTGCGTTGTCACGGGGGCGAGGGTGCAAGACGCGGGTAGGGATGTTTGGCGCGATCCGGCAAAAGCGCCCGTCGCACATGGCGCGCGGCCGTGTGCGGGGGCCGCCGGGGCGGGGAAAGCGGGGGGCGGATCCCCCCGCATTTATTTCTCAGATCAACCCGGCGAGCGGCGACGACGGATCGGCATAACGCCGCGTCGCCATGCGCCCGGCGCGATAGGCCTCGCGCCCGGCCTCGACCGCCAGCTTCATCGCGCGGGCCATGCGGACGGGGTCCTTGGCCTCGGCGATGGCGGTGTTCATCAACACGCCGTCGCAGCCGAGTTCCATGGCGACGGCGGCATCGCTGGCGGTGCCCACCCCGGCATCGACCAGAACGGGGACTTTCGCGCCCTCCACGATCATGCGGATCATCACCCGGTTCTGGATGCCAAGGCCCGATCCGATCGGCGCGCCCAGCGGCATGATGGCGACGGCGCCTTCCTCCTCCAGTTGCCGCGCGGCAATCGGATCGTCGGCGCAATAGACCATCGGCAGGAAGCCTTCCCTGGCCAGCACGGCGGTGGCTTTCAGCGTCTCGCGCATGTCGGGATAGAGCGTGCGCGCCTCGCCCAGCACCTCCAGCTTGACCAGATCCCAGCCGCCCGCCTCGCGCGCCAGCCGCAAGGTGCGGATCGCGTCGTCGGCGGTGAAGCAGCCAGCGGTGTTGGGCAGATAGGTGATCTGCTTGGGATCGATGAAATCGGTCAGCATCGGCGCGGTGGGATCGGAAATGTTCACCCGGCGCACGGCCACGGTGACGATCTCGGCCCCGCTCGCCGCGACGGCGGCGGCGTTCTGGGCGAAATCCTTGTACTTGCCGGTGCCGACGATCAGCCGGCTGCGAAAGGTGCGGCCGGCAACGGTCCAAGTATCTTCAATCGGGGCCACGTCGCCTCCTCCCACAAAATGCACGATTTCAAGAACGTCGCCCTCGGTCAGGATCACCTCGGCGTGAGTCGAGCGCGGCACGATGGCGCCATTGCGCTCCACCGCGACCTTGGCCGGATTGAGTCCGATCTGCGCGACGAAGGCGGCGATGCTGGTGCCATGGGGGGCGCGGCGCGGCTCGCCATTGACGGTGAGGGAAAGTTCGGGGCTGGTCATCGCGGCCCGACTTAGGCGCGGGCGGCGCGGGGTTCAACCTGCCCCGTCAATGACTGTGGCGATGCCCCATGTTGCGCAGATGCGCCAGCGCCAGCAAGCAGACGCCCGAGATGGTGATCCCCGCCTCGATCGGGCCATCGGGCACCATCAGCCCCAGCGCCATCAGCGACAGCCCCGCCACGCCAGCGATCAGGATATCCGCCCGGCGATGCCGCATCACCCCCGCGCCCAGCCCCAGACCGCCGATGCCAATCGCCAGCATCAGCCCGATCTCGTGAATGCGCGGATTGAGCAGCACCGTGCCGCCGATGCCCAGCACCGAAACGAATACCAACCCCGCCACGCAATGCACCATGCACAAGGCCGAGAGGCCGACGCCGAGTCGATCCAGCCGGGCACGGAAGCGGGGGGGCAAGTGGGCCATGCGCTCCATGTATGATACAATATAACATTCCTCAAGTGGATTCTCGCAGCCGCGCCGACTGCCCTTGTCATCACCTTGCGTCCGCCGCCGCCGCGGCGCAGAGAGGCCGCCTTCATGGCGCAATTCCGACAGGCGAAGGACCCCAGCATGGCCACCCACGCGGCGACCCCCATCACTCCGGCGCGGACGGCGGGTGATCCCCGGGCGATCGCGCGCTGGTTGTGGGGTGTGGGGGTGATGATCATCGCCATCGTCGTGGTGGGCGGCATCACCCGGCTGACCGAATCGGGCGTCTCGATCACGGAGTGGAAGCCCGTCAGCGGTGTCTTGCCCCCGCTCACCGCCGCGCAGTGGCAGGCCGAGTTCGATGCCTATGCCCGCACGCCGCAGTTCATCCAGGTCAACGGCCCGGCCGGGATGACGCTGGCGACCTACAAGTTCATCTTCTTCTGGGAGTGGGTGCACCGGTTGCTGGCGCGGTTGATCGGGTTGGCGTTTGCCGCGCCTTTGGTGTGGTTTGCGCTCACGCGGCGGATCCCGACGGGCTGGGGCGGTCGGCTGGTGGCGATCCTGGCGCTGGGCGGGCTGCAGGGGCTGGTCGGCTGGTGGATGGTGGAGAGCGGCATCGTCAACGATGTGCGCGTCAGCCACTTGCGGCTGATGACGCATTTGCTGGTCGCGCTGGTCACGCTGTCGGCGATCGTGTGGACGGCGCTCGACATGCGGGCGCTGGCGGCGGGGCGGCCCACGGCGCGGTTGACGCCGGGCGGCGCCGGGGCGCTGGCGGCGGTGTTCGTGCAACTGGCGCTGGGGGCGATGATGGCGGGGCTGCGCGCGGGGCATGTTGCGGCGGACTGGCCGTTGATGAACGGCGACGTTTTCCCGCGTGGCGTCGATTGGACGCAGGGGGCCGGGCATGCGGTGCTCTATGACCCGTTCCTGATTCACTTCCTGCACCGCTGGTGGGCGTGGGGCGTGGTGGCGGTGTTGATCTGGCTGGCCCGCGCGGCCAAGGGGGCGGGGGTGCGCCGGGCCTCGGTGGCGATTCACGCGGCGTTCGGCACGCAGATCCTGCTGGGCGTCGCCACGGTGATGAGCGGCGTGGCGCTGTGGCTGGCGGTGCTGCACCAGTTGGTCGGTGCGCTGGTGCTGGTGGCGACCGTGTGGGGGGCGCACGCCATCGGCACGCGGGCGGAGGCGGCGCGGTGATCGCCTGGCGGTTGGCGGTCTTGCTGGCGGCGCTGGGCGCAACGGCGGCGCAGGCGGGCGCGCCACTGGGCCCGTTCACGCTGACCGACGATTCGATGCGCCTGGTGCGCGACGGCCAGGTGGTGCGCAGCCTCAGTGTCTGGCGCATTGTCATCCGGCCGGTGGGGCGCGGCTGGCGGGTGGAGGGCCAGCGGCTGCGCAATGATGTCAGCGCGCCGCCGGCCGCAGCGTCGCTGGCGGCGGTGGCGCGGATGGATCCGGAGAGCGGCCGGTTGCCGCTGCGGCTGGATGCGCAGGGGCGTATTGCCGATCCGCCGCCGCCGATCGATCCGCACACGCTGGCGCTGATCCACGCGGCGATCCAGCGGCATTTCGCGCAGGCCCATATGACCGAGGCCCAGCGCGCCGCCGCGCAGCCGTTGATGGACCGGGCGCTGGCCCAGCGCACCGAGGAGCCATGGCCGCCGATGCTGTTCCGCCCCCGGCCGGGCACGCGCCACGATCGCCAGACCGTCAACACCGGCGCCGGCATGGGCACGATCGACCGCACCGAGGTTGCGCGGGTGGATCGCGATGGCTGGCTGCGCGGGCTGGAGATCACGTTGGTGACCGAGGTGGGGGGTGTGCGCCGCTCTGCGCACGAGTTGTGGACCATGGTGCCGGCGGGGCGCTAGGGGGGTGGAGGTATTATTTTACCTCCATGAAAAACGCCCGCAAACCTTGACTCATTTGGGGCTTTCGACCAAAGCGCCGCGTCCGCCCATGGCCCCGTGCCACAGGGCACCGGATTACTGAAAAAGACATTCATACCCGCAAGGAATCCTGCCATGAAGGCGCTCACCAAGATCACCCAGTCGGTCAAGCCGGCCGCGGTGGAAAAGAAGTGGCATCTCATCGATGCCGATGGGCTGGTGGTCGGCCGTCTCGCCGTCATCATCGCCAACCTGCTGCGCGGCAAGCACAAGCCGAGCTTCACCCCGCACGTCGATTGCGGCGACCACGTCGTCGTGATCAACGCCGAGAAGGTGCGCTTCACCGGCAACAAGCTGAAGCAGCAGACCTACTACAAGCACACCGGCTATATCGGCGGCATCAAGGAAGTGACTGCGGACAAGGTCCTGGCCGGTCGTTTCCCTGAGCGCGTGCTGGAAAAGGCCGTGGAGCGCATGATCCCGCGCGGTCCGCTGGGCCGTGCCCAGATGCGTGCCCTGCACCTCTATGCCGGCGCCGAGCATCCCCATGCCGGCACCCAGCCGCAGCACTTCGAAGTCGCTGCCCTCAACCGCAAGAACAAGGTGGGTGCGTAATGTCCGATAACACCGTCACCGATCTCGCCGCGCTCGGCGCCCTCACCGGCGGCGCTGCCGCTCCGGCCGCCGCGCCTGCCGACGATGTCGCCGCGCCCTTCGTCCCCGCCGCTCCGACGATGCCGCTCCGCGAGCGTCAGGTCGACGCGCAGGGCCGTTCCTACGCCACCGGCCGCCGCAAGGATGCCGTCGCCCGCGTGTGGATCAAGCCCGGCTCGGGCAAGATCACCATCAACGGCCGCGATCAGGACGTGTACTTCGCGCGTCCCACCCTGCGTCTGGTGATCAACCAGCCGTTCGGCGTCGCCGACCGCTCGGGCCAGTACGATGTCGTCTGCACCGTCAAGGGTGGTGGCCTTTCGGGCCAGGCCGGCGCCGTGAAGCACGGCATCTCGCAGGCGCTGACCCGCTTTGAGCCGGCGCTGCGCGCCGCCGTCAAGGCCGCCGGGTTCCTGACCCGCGACCCGCGCGTTGTCGAGCGCAAGAAGTACGGCCGGGCCAAGGCGCGCAAGAGCTTCCAGTTCAGCAAGCGCTAAGCCGGGACGTTTACTTCCCGCATGGAATCAAGGGGCTGCGCACAGGCGCGGCCCCTTTTTTCGTGTCATTTTGGCCAATCGCGCGTCTGGCTGAAATCCCTGCCATATCGGCCACCGCGCGGCACTTCCGGATGGGCGGCGAGGAAGCCATCGGCGGCGGGATCGGTGCGCGCCCAATCGATGATCTCGCGCCGGCGCAGGATGCGCCAATCGCCCGCGCGGCAGGCATAGTCGTCGACATAGCGCCCGGCGACGAACAGGTCCTTGTCCGCCCCCTCCTCGGTCAGGCGGTGCCAGGCGCAGAAATAGACCTCGCCCGTGGCGGTATCACCGGTGATGTCGAGATCGATCTGGCCGATCAGGTGCTGGCTGCCGCCGAGATCGGCGAGGAACCCTTGCGCGAAATCGACGAATGCCTGCGCCGTACCCGCCATCAGCCCGCAATCGACATAGGCATCGGCATGAAACGCCGAGAGGTGCAGCACCGGATCGAGCCGATCCTGCCCGCGCATATAGCGCATCAGCGCCTTCTGGATGTCGCGCCGCGCGGCCAGATCGCGGACTTCCGCTTCCAGATCAAAGGTCATGCCATCGTCTCCCCGTTGTCGATGGTGATGGCGGTGCCGGTGATGTGCCGCCCCTCGTCGCTGGCGAGATAGAGCACCATGTTGGCGATATCGCTGGGCTGGCCCATGCCGTGGTTCTGGATCTGGTCGAGCCCGGCGGCGTCGGCGGGCAGTTGCGCCAACGCCTGCGCGGTCATCGGCGTGACGATCCCGCCCGGCACCACCGCGTTCACCCGGATGCGATAGCCTTGCTCGCGGCAATGCACCGCGATCGATCGGGTCATGCCGATGATCCCGGCCTTGGCGGCGCTATAGGCGGGGATCGTGCTGATCCCCTTCAGCGCGGCCACCGAGGCCATGTTGATGATGCTGCCCGATCCGTCGCGGCTGATGTGCGGGATTGCCGCGCGGCAGCCCAGGAACGTGCCATCGAGCATGATCGCGGTCTGGAAGCGGAAGTCCGCGTAGCTGGAGGACTCGATGGTGCCGAACCGCACCACCCCGGCGTTGTTGACCAGCGTATCGAGCCGGCCGAACCGCGCGATCGTTTCGGCCACAACCTCGGCCCAGCGCGCCTCATCGCGTACATCGTGGTGGAGATAGAGCGCATCGGGCAGCTCCGCCGCCACGGCCGCGCCCAGCTCATCCTGCACGTCGGTGATCACCACCCGCGCGCCTGCGCGCGCCAGCACCCGCGCATCCTCGGCGCCCAATCCCGAGGCGCCCCCGGTGATCAGCGCCACGCGCCCGTCCATCCTGCCCATCCTGCATTCCTCTCCGGTTTATGGTGCGCAGTCTGGCCGGGTTGGGGCGCCGGCGTCACTTATCGCAAGTGCCAGCTTTTCCGCCTGCGCGGCCTATGGGCGGTGGGCTGGAACCGATGCGGCCGCCCGTGCGTTCCCTGCGCAAGATGCGCTACGCCAAATGCGGGAATGCGCCTAAGGGGGCGCAACAAGCGCAAGGGATGGCGGACGATGAAGCGGATTGCGGTGATTCTGGTGGCGCTGGCGCTGGCGGGGTGTTCGCACAAGGGCAGTGACCGCGAGCAGGAACTGGCCCAGCAGGTCAGCGACCTGCAGCAGGAAAACGATGACTTGCGCGCCAAGTTGCAAGCGGCGGAAGCCCGCGCCGATCAGGCCCAGCAAGGCGAGACGATCGCCGCCAGCCGATCGGCCGCGCGGTTGCTGCCCCCTTCCGATGATTCGGGCGATCCGTCGATCGACCCGCAGCAGCAGAGCCATCCGCTGAGCGCCGCCGAGCGCGCCGCGCAGGCCGCATCAGACGCCGCAGAGAACGACGGCCACTGATCGGCCTCAGCCGGCGCAGATCTCTGCCAGATGCGCCAACCGGGTGGTGCCCACCAGCGCGCAGGTGACCAGCGGATCGGCCAATGCCATCGCCAGCGCCTGCGGTGCGGGCAGGCCGGGGCGTTGGCGAATCACCTCACGCGCGATCACGCGGATGCCGCGCCGCGCGATCTGCGGCACCAGCGGCTGCGCCTCGGCCAGCACATCCAGCGGCAGTTGCAGCACTGTGACCTGCGGCAGGGTCAGCGCCGCGCGCAGGCAGGCGATGGTGTCGCACGAGATGCCGACGTGGCGCGCCTTGCCCGCCTGACGCAGCCGATCGAGCGCCGCACCCACCGCCGGATCGCCCGCGACGCTGGCCGGCGGGCTGTGCAGCAGGAAGGCATCGACATAATCGGTGCGCAGTCGTCGCAATGACCCTTCGAGGCTGAGCGCCAGTGCCTCTGGCCGCCAGTCCTCCAGCAACGCCGCCTCACGCTGCCCGGACACCAGCCCGCCGCGCCCGCGCATTGCCAGCAAGGGCCGGATCACCGGCTTGGCCCAGCCCAGCGCCCGCGCCCGCGCCGAGAACTGGCGCCCGGCCTTGGTCACCAGGAACAGGTCCTGCCGGCGGGCGCCGGTAAACGCCGAACCGATGGCGCGCTCGCTGTCGCCCTGACCATAGATGTTGGCGGTATCGAACACCCGCACGCCCAGGTCATAGGCCCCCGCCAGCAGCCGTAGACTGTCACGCAACGGCTGCGGGTTGTTGAACGAGCCGATCCGGCTGCACCCCAACCCGATCCGCCCGGTGACGGAGAGGGCCTGTGGCGGCGCGGCGGGATCGGCCAGCCCGATGGTCATGCCGCCGGCTCAGGCGACATGGTAGTATTCCTTCATCACCGAATAATACTGCGAGGCATCGCCATAGCCGACGTGCATCTGTGCGTTGACGTCCACCAGCGACATCGCCACGCCGCAGATCTCGCCGCCCACGGTCTCGATCTGGTGGATCGCGGCGCGCACCGCGCGCACCGGCGTCTTGCGCCAGTGGACCAGCAGGCCCAGCGCATCGACGTGATCGAGCAGCAGCCGCACATCGACCACTGCCAGCACCGGCGGCGTATCCAGCACGACGACATCGTAGTTCCGCCGCAGCGTCGCCATCAACTCGTTGAAGTTGGCCGTGCCGAAGGGCTGGCCGCCCTCGTGCGCGTTGGGGGCCAACGGCAGCAGGTGCATCCCGGTTTCATCGACATGCATCGCCTCACCCAGCGGCGCCTGGCCGCGCACCACTTCAACCAGCCCGGTCTGGGCATCGGGCAGCAGGGTCTTGGTGACGCTGCGCCGGCGCAAATCGCAATCGACCAGCACCACCCGCTCGCCCGACATCGCCAGCGCCCGCGCCATGTTGATCGCGCAGGTGGTCTTGCCCTCCTTGGGCAGCGCCGAGGTGACGGCGATGGTCTTCACGTTGGGGCCGCTGAGCCGCAAGTTGGTGGCCAGGCTGCGATAGGCCTCGGTATAGAGCGACAGCGGGTGCTGGATGATGGCCCCCACCGGATCGGTCGTGCGAAAGTCCTCGACCGCGCTGTTCAGCGTGGGCAGCGAGTTGAGGAAGGTCTTGCCCAGCATGCGCTCGATGTCGTCGTTGCTGGAAATGCCCACCGACCAGCGTTCGCGCACATAGGCGATGCCGATGCCGAACGCCGCGCCCAGCAACAAACCGACCACGACATCCAGCGGCAGGATCGGGAAGCTGGGGCGCATCGGCGGATCGGCGGGCGCGGTCAGGGTGGTGTCGGGCGGCATGACCGATCGCTTGGCCGCCTCTTGCCCGGCGTTGGCCAGCATGTTGTTATAGAGCAGGTTGGCGGTTTCCGCCTGGCGTTGCAGGCCGAGCAACTGGGTGCCGGCGGCGACTTGCTCGATCTGTTCGCCCTTGGCCTGCGCGAGGCTGGCCTGCAGCGAGGCGACCTTTTGCTGCGCAAAGCCCACGGCCGCGCGGGCGTCGTCGGCCTGGCGCGCGCTTTCCTGCCGCACGCCCTGATTGATGTCCTGCAGCTCGCGCTGGGCTTCCTGCACCTTGGGATGGCGCGCGCCATAGCGCGCCTGCAATGTCGCCAGTTCGCGCGAGACCTGCGCCTGCTGGTCGAGCAGCGGGGTCAGCGCGGAGTTGGTCGACAGCGTATCGTTCATCCCGCCGGCGTTGACGAAGCGGGCGCGGGCCGCAGCCTCGGCGAGTTGCCCGCGCGCCTCGGCCAGCGATTGGGTGACATAGCCGATGTCGGTGCCGATGTTGGGCGAGTTGGGATCGAACACCATATGGTGGCTGAGCTTGAACTGCGCCACGCGGGCATCGGCATCGCGCGCCTGCTGCGCCAGCGTCTGGGTGGTGCCGTCCATGCGGTTGAGGTTGCTGCTCGACAGCGCCAGGTTATCGGTCTGCTGCTGGTCGGTATAGGCCTGGGCGAAGGCATTGGCGATCCGCGCCGACATCAGCGGATCCTTGCTGGTATAGGCGACGTCGATCACCATCGTCTCGCCCACTTCGCGGACCTTCAGCCCATCGAGCAGGACCATCGCCACCGCGCCGCGCAAGTCGCCCAGCGTGTTATAGCGCTGCGCCTTCTTCACCAGTTCCAGATCGCGGGTGAGTTGCAACCCATCCACCACCCGTTCCGCCACCGCCAGCGATCCGATCGCCTGCACATCGGCGTTGACGTGCGCGGTGCGCGCCGCATCCGAGATCGATGCGCTGGGTTGCACCGACACGCTGCGTACATCGGGCGCGGACTGCGGAGCATAGGTCATCTCCGCCGTGGCGGTATAACGCGGTGGGATCACGAAGGTCAGCGCCCCCAGCGCCACCCCGCCCAGCAGCGTGGCGAGCAGGATCGTCGGCACATGGCGCCGATAGCGGGAAACGACTTCCGACAGGTCGGCCTTGGCCTCCGGCCGGGGGGTCGCGGTCTGAGCGATCGTTGCCATGCGGATGACTTCCTTCTTGCCAGAAACGGGACGGATATGCGGCGCCGGTTCGCCCGGGCCGCGCAGGACGCGGTGCGGTCGGCCGCGTGTGTTCTGCCGGTGCGTTTACCCCCGAAGCCGGTGGCGAATGCCGCGTTCGATCCGGCATCGGCCCGATCTTGCGCTGCACCATTCCGCCAGCCCCGTGCGGCCATGTTCCGGTCGCCCCTGCAACATACCCGTGCGGCACTTGCACAGGCAACGCGACGGACCCCTGTGTTACCTCGACTTTGAACCAAACCGGGCGGTGGCGGGCCGCGATGGCGGCGCCATCGCCCCCGGCATCGGCGCCGCCGATTGCTGCGCCGACGCGGGCGGCGTGGCGTGGGCGGAGCCTTGGGCAAGGTGCGGGTGGATTTGGCGGCTGGGGCGCGGGGGGCCGGGCCGGCGCCACGGCGCGGGTGATGCCGCCGCCGGCGTCTCAGGGTTTTCCTCCATATTGAGTGAAGTCCCTGAGCGGGATTCACATATTCGCCAGCAATCCCCGCCCCGCCGGCCCGCATCCCGCCACCAGTGCCCCGGCGAATCGGCTCAGCAACGCGCAGGCCGCCCCCGCATCGCCCCCCACCAGCGACAGCCGCACCAGCACGCCATCGGGGCTGATCCCGCGAATCACCTGCCGCAGCACCGCCGCCTCCTGCCCGAACGCCTGGCGGGGGAAGCGATCGCCCACGCGGATCCAATAGAGCACCTGCTCCACCCGGTCGCCCGCGCGCGCGGTGAGGAAGCCCCCCGGCACCACCCGCCCCGGGGCCAGCGGCACCGGTTGGTCATGGCTGGCCACGATGGTGAAGCCGGCGGCGGGATAGCACCCCTCTGGCCGGTGGATCTGGCGGTCGCCGCGGATCCCCTCGGCACCGGCGATCATCGCCAGCACCTGCGCGCCCGCGCCATCGCGATAGACCCGCGCCAGCACCGCGCCATAAGTCCGCGCGACATTGCCGGTCTCGTCCGCCGGCACCACCGCCTCGGCCACGCCGGGCACCGCGCGCCACCCGCCCGGCAACGCCATCGGCACCAGCGCATCGAGCGGCGTCGCCACCCAGGCCGGCCGCGCCGCGCGTGGTTGCAACCCCATCCCCATCGCCCCGCCCAGCGCCAATGCCCCGCCGATCATCGCCTCGCGCCGGTTCATCGCCACATCCTGCGCACCACGCCCTCGTCCACCGCGCAGAGCAGCCCCACCGCCAGCGCGAACACCACGAATCCCGCCACCGGGTGCAGCCACGCCTCGGCCCAGTCCGCCCCCCACAGATGCGTCGCCACGATCATCGCCAGCACCCGCAGCACATTGGCCAGAACCGCGACCGGCAGCATCAGCGCCAGCAGCACCGCAACGGCGACAGGCCGCGCGCGATGCGCGGCATGGGCATAGAACAGGCACACCGCCGCCATCCCCACCAGCGAGTTCACCCCCGAACAGGCATTGGCCACCATCAACTGATAGCCATCGACCTGAACGATCGTGCCGCTGGCCCCGGCATCGATGCCCATCGCCCCGGCCAGCCCCGTCGCCGTGGCGGTCAGCCACAGCCGCAACGGCATCGCCACCAGCAGCACCAGCCGGTTCGACGGCGTGGCCAGCAGCAGCACATAGGCCAGCGGAAACCACAGCCGCCGCACCCCGGCCGCGCCCAGCTCCGCCCAGAGCACCGCCACCACCAGCCCCCAGGTGACCGCCATCGCCGCCAGCGTCAGCCCCGCCACCCGCGCCAGCACATAAGCCGGCAGCCCGAGCGCCAACGTCAGCGCCACCGGCCCACCCCGCGCTGACCGTTCTGGCGCGCGCGTGCCAAACGCGGCCCGCTCGCGCCAGAACAGCCAGGGCGCGGTCAATGCCACCAGCGGAAACTGGTTGTCGGGATCGCTGCCCCCGCCCGCGCGCCACAGATCGATCAGCACCGGCGCGACCAGCACCGCTCCGCCAAGCACCAGCGCGAGCGTGCCCCCGCCAATGCGTTGCCGCCCGGGATGCGCGGCGGTGACAGGCAGGGCGGCATTCATCGGCAGAGGGCCAACATCGGCTTCAGGCATCCCTAGGCAAACCGGCCGCCCTGACCGCTTGTGCGATCGGCGGCGCGGGCCGGCCTCGCAAAAATCGGATGGCGGCGGGCGCGGGGCCCTCACCGGTTTTGTGCAAATCCTGCCGGCAGATAAGCACATTCCCCGGGTCGCCACCGACCCAACCGGCGCGACAATGGAGCGAAATCGCGCGAGAGTCGCCCGGACTGTCGTTGCGCCGCAGCATCGGCTGACTTTATCCCCGTGACGCAAAGGGCCGCTGGAGCGGCGCTTTTTCACCGCCCGCGCCTCTGTGCGGGCGCCAGAGCAAGGGGCAGACCGATGCCGGCACCGGCACAGACACCCACGCAGACACCCACGGCGCGCGCCCGCAACGGCCTGGCGCGGCATGGCTGAGGCCATGGCGGCACGGCGCCCGGCGCAGGGGCCCGATTGGCGACGGCTGGGATCGGCGCGGCTCTATGCGCTGGTCGATCAGGGTGCGCAGGGGGTGGCCAACATCCTCGCGATGGCGCTGCTGGGGCGGCATTTGCCGGTGGCGCAGTTCGGCGCGATCGGCACGGCGATCGGCATCTATTATTTCGTCGCGGGGTTTCACCGCTCCGGGGTGGTGTTGCCCTATATCACCGAGGCGGATGGCGCGCTCTCCCGCGCCGAGCGGCATCGTGAGCATTCGGACTGGTGGTGGCTCAGCGTGGTGGTCAGCCTGATGCTGGCGGCGGCGCTGGTGCTGCTGGCGGGCGGGGTGATGCTGGTGGCGCGGGTGTGGCCGGCGTGGGGCTGGGCCGGGATGCCGCTGTTGCTGGGGGCGCTGGTCACCCCGCCGCTGCTCGCGGCGGAGCAGGGGCGGCGCTGGCTGTACAAGCGCGGACGGGCCGATCTGGTGGCGCTGGCGGCGGTGGCCTATGCCGGGGCGATGCTGGTGGGCGCGGTGATCGCGCCGATGTGGCGCTCCGATGCGCAGGGGGCGGCGCTGGCCTGGGTGCTGGGTGGGGCGGCGGGGGCGGCGGTGGCGCTGGCGGCGGTGGCCCCGGCGGCGCCGGTGTGGCGGCGCAGCCTGGCGTGCTTTGCCCGGCACCGGCGGTTCGCGCTGTGGCTCTCGCTGACCAACATTCCTTATGCGATTTACAGCAGTGCGACAGTGGTGGTGCTGATCGGGGTGATCGACGGGCCGCTGGCGGCGGCCGTGTTCACCGCCGCGCGCACAGTGACCAATCCGGCGGTCAGCCTCGTCTCGGCGGTCGATTCGATCGACAAGCCGCGCGCGGCGCAGGCGCTGGCCAGCGGCGGGGTGGCGGCCTTGCGGCGCACGGTGGCGGGCACGCGCTGGCTGCTGGTGGCATTGACCGGGGCGTGGCTGGGCGGGGTGGCGCTGGGCGCGGGGCCGTTGCTCGATGTGGTGTTCCACCATCGCTATGCCGGGATCTCGGGCGAGGTGCGGGTGCTGGCGCTGGCGATCTTCCTGTTCTGCCTGAATCAGCCTTCGGAGACGCTGCTGATCGTGCTGCGCGCCAGTGCCACGCTGTTTGCCACGCGCTGCGTGACGGCGGTGCTGACGGTGGCGTTGCTGGTGCTGGGCAGCGGGCATGGGGTGGCGGGCATGGCGGCGGGGTTGGCCATCGCGCAGGCGGTCAATCTGGCGCTGCTCTATCTGGCCGAACGATGGGTGGCGGCAAAAGGGGGCGGGGCATGACGACGATTCTGGCAGATGCGGCCGGACGCGGGGCGCAAGCCGCCGCGCCGCCACCCAAGTTTTCCCTCGTGCTGTTGACCTATGCGCGTGACGATGTGCTGGCAGAGGTGCTGGCGCAGCTTCACGATCAAGTCGGGGCGCGGGCCGATGTCGAGCTGATCCTGGTCGATAACAACCTGCCCGATCCGGCGCGCGATGCCTTGCTGGCGCCTTTCGCGCGGGCGCGGCGGGTGGGCAACGGCGTCAACCGCGGGGTTGCCGCGCGTAACGATGGCTTTGCCGCGGCGCTGGGCGAAATCGTCGTGCTGCTCGACGACGATGTGTTCATCCAGACCCCTGACGCGCTGGAGCGTTTCGCCGCGATCTTCGCCGCCGATCCGCGCGTGGGGGTCGTCACCACCGCAAAGCATGTGCGCGGCGAGACCCGCCGCCGCCCCGACCTGATCCCGCATACCAACAAGCGCATCGATCTCACCCGCCCGTTCGAGACGTTCCGCTTCGTCGGCGGCTGCGTCGGGTTCCGGCGGCGGACACTGGACAACGTCGGTGGGTTCCTGCCCGATTTCTTCTACGGGCTGGAGGAGATCGAGATGTCCTATCGCATCATCGATGCCGGCTGGACCATCCGGTACGAACCGGGGATCGTTGTCGAGGAACTGGAGCATCCCGCCGGCCGCAAGCCCAAGCGCATGGTGCAGACCCAGCGGCTGACCAACAAGTACATCATCAGTTGGCTGCGGATGCCGTTTCCGTACATCGTCGCCAACTATCTGCTGTTCACCCCCTATCTGCTGGTCCGCGCCGGGGGGGAGGCGAGCGTGCCCGGGGCGGTGGCCGGCTTTGTGCGCTGGCTGCGCCGGCCCGACCGGCCCCGGCGCCAACCGATCGGGCCCGCCGCGCGCGCCTATATCCGCCGTTGCGGCGGGGCGGTGTGGCGATGAGGGCGCTGGTTGCGGTGGTGCTGGCGGCGGCCTTGTTGGGCGGGTGCCGCGATCTGCTGGCGCGCACGTTGGAGACGCCGGCGCTCGATCGATCGCATCTGGTGCGCACGTTCGACGAGGAGTTTGCCCAGCCACCCGCGTTCTGGTCGCCCGAGCACCCGGAGGGGCGCTGGAAAACCAACTATTTCTTCGGGGTGCAGGATGCCGCCGCGCCCGATGGCTGGCAATCGCGGACCATCGCCGTCAATGGCGAGCAGGAGTTCTATGCCCCGCCTGAGGGGGCGCTGAACCCGTTTGCGTGGCATGCCGGCGAGCTGGCGATTGTGGCGCGTCCCAACCCCGCCCCCGCCGATCCACGCACGCATGGGCTGCCCTATGTCTCCGGGTTGATGACCACCGAGCGGTCGTTCAGCCAGCGCTACGGCTATTTCGAGGCGCGGGTGGCGCTGCCGCAGGGCAAGGGGGTGTGGCCGGCGTTCTGGCTGTTGCCGGTGCCGCAGATGGTCGACGGCTGGGCGCAATCGACCGGGCAGCAGGAGGTCGACGTGTTCGAGACCATCGGCGAGCCGCAGACGCTCTACATGACCGACTTTTCCGACGACGGCGGCGCCAAGGTCGTCGATGACGTGGGCCGCACGGTCTATACCCAGAGCGATCTCACCCAGTTCCACAATTATGGCGTGCTGGTCACGCCGACCGATCTGGTGTGGTATTTCGACGATCACGAGGTGCGGCGGCGGCCCAACCGCGATTTTCACCGCCCGGCCTATATGCTGCTGAACCTCGCCATCGGCGGCAACTGGCCCGGCGCGCCCGATGGAGCGACGGCGATGCCCGCGCGGATGCGGATCGCCTGGGTGCGGGCGTGGCGTTTGGCGGGTGCGCCATGATCGCCGATGCACGCGCCGCCGGATTGCCCGCGCGGTTACACGCCGATGTGGTGATCGTGGGCAGCGGGCCGGCAGGGATCACGCTGGCGCTGGAACTGGCCGAGGCGGGCACCGACGTGGTGCTGGTCGAGGCCGGCGGTGCGCGGTTCGACCGCGCCCAGCAGGCGATCTATCGCGCGCAGGACGTGCAGCCGCCGAGCCACGGCCCGGTCGACATGTTCCGCCGCCGGGTGCTGGGCGGATCGTCCAGCGTGTGGGGCGGGCGGTGCATCCCCTTCGATCCGATCGATTTTGCCGAGCGGCCGTGGATGCCCCATGCCCGCTGGCCGATCGGCTATGAGGACGTGGCGCCTTACTATCCCGCCGCGCTGCGTTGGGCCGAGGCCGGGGCGCCGGATTTCACCGCCGATGCGGCGCTGCCCGGTGAACAGCGGCCGATGGTGGCGGGGGTGGCCTCGGCGGATGTGGTGCTCGACCGGGTCGAGCGGTTCAGCCGGCCCAGCGATTTCGCCAAGACCTATGCGGCGCGGCTGCGCGCGGCGGCGCGACTGCGGCTGTTCACGCATGCGCCGGTCACGCAGATCCTGGCCGAGGATGGCGGCGCGCGGGTGCGCGGGGTGCGTCTGTCGATCGCCGGGCGCGCGGTGGAGGTGTTGGCCCCGCGCGTGGTGCTGGCCGCTGGCGGGCTGGAGACGGCGCGGCTGCTGCTCGCCTCGGACGAGGCGATGGCGTGCGGGTTGGGCAATGGCCGCGATCTGGTCGGGCGGTTCTACCAATGCCATCTGGAGGGCGAGATCGGCGCGATCGCGCTGAACCGCGCGACGGCGCGGATCGGGTACAGCCGGGCGGTCGATGGCACTTATTGCCGGCGGCTGATCTGGCTCTCGCCTGCGGCACAGCGGCGCGAGCAGTTGGCCGGGCTGGTACTGCGGCCGGCGCATCCCAACATCGTCGATCCGGCGCACCGCGACCCGGTACTCTCGGCGATGTATCTGGTGAAGAGCTTTATCGTCGCCGAATATGCCCGCAAGATGACCTCGCTGGAGGCGGAGGCGCGCGCGGCGTTCAACGGCGGCAATGTGGCGTTCCATGCCGCGCATCTGGCCAATATCCTGCGCGGCAGCCCGCGTCTGGCGCTGTTTGGCGCGGACTGGCTGCGGCGGCGCAACCTGGCATCGCGCAAGCTTCCCTCCGTGGTGCTGGAGGATCGGCGTGGGGTCTATCCGCTGGACATCAACGCCGAGCAGGAGCCCGATCCCGCCAGCCGCGTGCATCTCGGTGCCGAGCGCGATTCACTGGGGATGCGGCGGCTGGTGATCGATTGGCGCACCACGGCGGCCGATCACGATCGGCTGGCGCGCGGGATGGCGCTGGTGGCGCAAGGGTTCGCGCAAGGGCCGGGGCGGGCTCGCATCGATCTTGGCGACGATTTTGCCGCGCGGGTTCAGCACCGCGTGCCCGTGGGTGGCCACCATATCGGCACCGCGCGGATGGCGGTGGATGCTCGCCAAGGGGTCTGCGATCGCAATGGCGAAGTCTTTGGCACGCAGGGGCTTTTTGTCGCCGGCGCGGCCACTTTCGCCACATCCGGCTTTGCCAACCCCACGCTGGTGCTGCTGGCGCTGACGCTGCGGCTGGCCGATCACCTGAAGGCTGTGCCGGTCGCCCGCGAAACAGCCGCATCCCCGGCGGATCGATCTCCGCTTGCCGCCATGGCCTAGGTGGGATCACGCATCAGCCGTTGTTAGTCCCGATGGAGGAGGTCCGCATGTCCGCAACGATCGCCCGACCCCCGCGCGCGCTGTGGAGCCTCGGCGCTGCGCTGGTGCTGATCGCGGTGTGGCAATGGCTGCCCGCGCCGTTCTTGGCGCTGGCCCGCTGGCAGCGGCAGGTGCTGGGCAGCGCATTTCCCGCCACGACCGTGCTGGCGTTCGCCGCTTTGGTGGTGCTGCCCATGGTTTTAGCGCCAAAGTCCGAACCGGCGGAAGCCGCGCCGGGCGGCCGGCTGGCGCGGGTGTGGCGGCTGCGGCGGTTCCGGTTTCAGGCGGGGCTGGCGGCGGTGTTGGTGGCGGCGGCGGGGATCGGCCTGCTGCCGCTGCTGTGGGCGCGCGATGCCGACGGGCCGGCGCGCACGGTCGATCTGGACAATGCGCGCGCCATCGCCGCCGGGCCGGTGGAGCTGACCGGGTTTCGCGCCGCCTCGGGCGAGTTGCGGCAGGTGCGCGGCGGCCTCGGCGGGGGTTCTGCGGTGCGCTATCTGGCGGTGGTGCCGGCGCGCGCGGCGGCGGGCACGGTGGCGCATGTGGTGGTGCAATTGCGCGACGATGGGCTTGCCTTCGATCCGCAGACGGTGCCGGCCACGGTGCGCGGCATCGCCATGCGCAATGCGCTGCCCGCCGCCGCGACGGAGGCTTTGCGCGGCCGGGGCGTGATCGCGCCCGGTGACGTGATGGTGGTGTTCACCGATCCGCAGGAGCCTAACCGCCCTACCTGGCAACTGGCGGAGGAATTGCTGCTGGTGGGTGGTGTGTTGGCAGCGGTGGCGGCGTTCACCGCCTGGCGCGGGACGCGCGCGGCGGCCCCACGGGTCACCCGTTCGCTGGGATGAGTATATCCACCGAAATGGCTGAAATCTGCCCTAAATAAACTGTGGTGTGGGCCCCGTTCACCATTCCGGGGCCAAGTTTTTTAACGCGCCGCGCTTAAAACCGGGGTGTGCTTCCCGTCAGAGCCTTGATGCCGATGATGCCTCTTGCCGCCCTCCCCGCGTTGCTGCTGGGTGGTGCGTTGACGGGGGGAATCGGTGCCGCCGCGCCAGCCAGCGTGACGATCCCCGGCAGCCCGCTGGGCGCGGGCGTGCCGCTGGCCGTCACCCGCGATGCCGACGGCTTGTTCTATGTGATGGCCAGTGTCGATGATCGCCCGGTGCGCTTTGCCGTCGATACTGGCGCCAGCGTGGTGGTGCTCAGCGGGGCGGATGCGGCGCGGGTGGGCATTGCCGGCGCCGGGTTCAGCCCCGGCATCGCCACGGCCACGGGCACGGCGGCCATGCCGGTGGGCCGCGCGCACAGCTTGCGGATCGGCGGACGCAGCTTTGGACCGATGCCGGTGACGATCGCGCCGCTGGGCAACGTCTCGCTGATCGGCGAGAGCGTGCTCTCACGTTACCGAGAGATCAGGATCCGGGGCAACCGGATGGAGTTGCGCTGAACCGGCGCGCGCGCCACCGGCCAAATCCGGCGACGATGGCCATGCCCAGCGCCATCAGCGCCCATGTCGATGGTTCCGGCACGGCGGGGGCCGATCGGCCGGGCGTATAACCGCCGCTCAGTTGCGCTGGTGCGTTGCCGAACACCAGCCCGTTGCTCAGGGCGGCGGCAATGTGCGGTCCGCCTCCGGGCCCCAGGGCGAGGCCACCACCGGGCGTCGCGGCGCCAACGAAATTGCCGCCATCACGCGGCCCATTGTCCGTAACGGTGAAGCGCGGCCCGGCGGGCAAGCCCGGCAGCGGCGCGGCGGCATAGCCCAGTTGCTGCAGGGCGGCAGGTGCGGCGGGCCCGGCATGGTGGCGCGGGGCGATCACCACGAAGGCCTTGCCCCCGCCCGTCGGCGGGGCGGCGGGTTGCAGCCACACGGTGCCGTCGTCAAAGCCCAACGAGCCGCCAAGCAGCACCCCGATCAGCGCGGCATCGAGCCGCCGCCGTGCGATGGCCGCCGCCACCGGTGCCAGCCAGCCCATGCGTGGACCGCTCCATCCCCACAATGCCATCAGCCTGCCTCCATCCGAAAACGGGGCCACCCAACCGGCGACTCCGGCCAAGCCCGTGTTTTACCGGAGGTTAACCCCGATCCGGTCACGCCATCGCCACCATATCGGGGCGAATATCCCGCCGATGGCTCCGCGCAGGCGGATGCGGCGCGTTGTGGCGGCGCGGCGCGGGGCCTATCCCGGCGCGATGGCCAGGGTGAGAGCGATGATGGCGATCGGGGCGCAACGGTGAAAGGCAGGGCGCTGGTGCTGCTGGTGCTGCTGCTTGGCGCGGGCTGCACGCGGCATGAGGTGGGCGGGCAGACGCTGGCGCGCGTCAACGGCGATCCGATCACAACGGACGATCTCGCGCTGGAGGTGGCGGCGCTGCCCCCCGGGCCGAACCAGCCTTCGCGTGCGGCGCTGCTCCAGGCGTTGATCGACCGCAAGCTGCTGGCGCAGGATGCGCGCGCCCGGGGCGAGGCGCGGGCCGCCGATTTCGTGCGGCTGGAACGGCGCTGGCGCGAACAGGCGCTGGCCACGCGCGACATGGCGATCGTCAGCGCCGAGGCCACCGATCGCGGCGGCGCGACGGACCGCGCGGCGGCGGTGCTGGCCAGCCACCGGGCGGCGTTGCGCGCGGCGGCGGACATCGTGGTGGCCCCCGGCGCGGGTCTGAACCCCGGGTCTTAGGCTGCGCATCGGCAGCCGTGCACGGCCGGCTCCGCATTTACCCGGAAGCCGCGGCAGGCGCCAAATTCACCGCACCTTGGGCAGGGTGAGGGCCAACCGGTTCACGCACGACCGTTCCCCCCGTTTCAGCCCAAGGCCCGCGCATGCACGCCCACCCCGTCTCGCCCTTCACGCAAACCTTGCGCGCGCTGCTTGCGATGATGGCAACGGCGGCGCTGTGGGGATGGTTGTTGATCGTGGCGGCATCGGCGCCGCTCTCGGCCGAGACCAGTGGCGGCGGCCCCACGCCGGCCGCGCTGGTGGCGGTGCAGGTGGTGGCGCAATCGCCCACCGAAACGCGGCTGCGGCTGACCTTCGCGCCACAGGCCAATGCCTTTGGCGCGCTGGGTGGGGCGCCCACCGCGCCGGCCATCGGCTTTGCCTTGACCAGCCGGGGCAATGGCGCGGTGACGCCGGCGGGGCTGAATGGCTTTGTCCGGGGGATCACGTTTCAGCAGATGGATACGGTGCTGGTGATGCGCTTTGCCACGGCGGGCACCGGGCGGGTCACCGCCGCCGCCGTCGATGGCGCGACGATCGAGGTGACGGTGAACAACGGCGTCAGCCCCCCGCCGCCGCCACGCCAGACGGAAACCCCGATCGTGGTGACCGCCGCGCCGCCGGCCCCCACGCCTGCGCCCGGCGATGGCTATGACCTGGTGATGCTGCGCTATGCCGATGTCAGCGAGGTCGTGGGCCTGCTGAGCGAAGGCCAGACGGTCAAGTCCAACGACACCTTCGCCCCGCGCGAGCCCGGCTTCGGCCAGACCAACGCCTCGGCCAACAGCTATGCCGCACCGCAGCAGCAGGCCGCCCCGGACGACCAGCCGCTGGGCCAATCGGTGGACAGCGGGCTGGCGATCGACCGGCGGCTCAACGCGATCTGGCTGAAAGGCCCGCCCGAGCGCATCGCCCGGATGAAGGCGATGATCGCCATGATCGACATCCCGGTCGATAGCGTGATCCTGGAAACCCAGATCGTCGAGTTGGACGAGACCGGCGCGCGCAATCTGGGGATCGATTTCACCAACGCCAATGGCCAGATCGGCGTCGCCACGCTGCAAAGCGGCGGCTACATCCCGGTGGGCGATGTCGCCAACGGCCACAATCGGCTGAGCAGCGTCTCGTTGCAGGCGGCGCTCTATGCGCAAGTGCAAAAGGGCGAGGGGCGGATCGTCTCGCGCCCACGCATCGCCGCGCAATCGGGCGGCACCGCCAAGATCATCACCGGCGATGCGTTGCCGATCCTCACCTCGATCACGCTCTCGGGCGTCAACGGCGTGTCGCAGCAGGTGCAGTACGTGAACGTCGGCGTGACCTTGCAGATCGCCCCGCGTATCTCGCCCGATGGCTGGGTGACGAGCCACGTGTTCTGCGTGGTCTCCAGCGTCTCGGGCTATTCGGCGGGCTATCCCACGATCAGCCAGCGTGAGGCGCAGACCTCCGCCACCGTCCACGATGGCGAGACCTTCGTGATCGGCGGGCTGACCCAGGACAGCACGATCTCGACCAACGGCAAGATCCCCGGGCTGGGCGACGTCCCGCTACTGGGCGAGGCGTTCAAGAACAGCAAGGCGTCCAAGGCGCGCACCGAGTTGTACATCGTGGTGACGCCGCACGTGGTGCATATCCATCCCGATGGGATGGCGCAGGCGGTTGCGCCGGTTGATCCAGTGGCGGCTGCGGCGGCAGAGGCGAACACGCCCCCGGCGGCCGCACCGCAGCCCTGAGAGGGGGTCAATGCGAGGGTCACAACCCTCGCATTTCGCCTTTTCTGATGATATGATCAAAACGAACATTCGCAGGGTGTCAAAACGAACAATTCGCGCTATATATCCGACCAACATTCCGGAAATCGCGCGAGTCGAACCCCATGCCTGCGACAGAAACGAAAGACCTGCTCATCATCGGCGGCGGCATCAACGGCGCGGCCATCGCCCGCGACGCGGTGGGGCGCGGCCTCTCGGTGCTGCTGGTCGAGGCCGAGGATCTGGCACAGCACACCTCGTCCGCCAGCACCAAGCTGATCCACGGCGGCCTGCGCTATCTGGAGTACGGCGAGTTCCGGCTGGTGCGCGAGGCGCTGATCGAGCGCGAGCGCTTGCTGGCGATGGCGCCGCATATCATCTGGCCGCTGCGGTTTGTCCTGCCGCAGGGGAACTCGCCCAGGCCGGCGTGGCAGGTGCGGCTGGGGCTGTTCCTCTACGACCATCTGGGCGGTCGCAAGCTGTTGCCCGCCACGACGCGGGTGAAGCTGAGCGATCCCACGTGGGGCAACGGGTTGAAGCCGCTGAAGGGCCCGGCGTTCGCCTATTCGGACTGCTGGGTGGACGATGCGCGGCTGGTGACGCTGACCGCGATGGATGCCGCCGCGCGCGGGGCCGATATCCGTACCCGTACCCGCCTGATCTCGGCCGCGCGTGATGGCGATGGCTGGCGCGCGGTGATTGCCGGCGCCGAGGGGGAAACCACCGTCCATGCCCGCGCCTTGGTCAACGCCGCCGGCCCGTGGGTGCGCGAGGTGATCGATTCGGTTGCGGGTGCGCGCACTACCAAGCAGGTGCGGCTGATCAAGGGCAGCCATGTCGTGGTGCCCAAACTGTACGAGGGCGACCATGCCTTCATGCTGCAGAACGAGGACCGGCGGATCGTTTTCGCCATTCCCTATGAGGGCGAGTTCACCTTGGTGGGGACTACGGACGTTGTCTGGCCCGGCAAGCCGGCGGCGGCCGAGATCGATGCCGAGGAGGTCGACTATCTCCTCGCCACCGCCAACCGGTATTTCGAGCGGCAGACCGCGCCCGGCGACGTGGCGCGCAGCTATGCCGGCATCCGCCCATTGCACGAGGACCATGCCGCCAGCGCCTCGGCGGTGACGCGCGACTATGCGCTGGATGTCGATGGCACGTTGCTCTCGGTGTTCGGCGGCAAGATCACCACGCACCGCAAGCTGGCCGAGCACGCCTTGGCGCTGATCGGGCCGGGGCTGGGCGCGGGGCCGGCGTGGACGGCGGGGGCGGTGCTGCCCGGTGGCGACTTGCCCGGCGCCACGCCGATGGCGGCGCAGGCGGCACATGTCGCGGCATTGGCGGCGCGCTATCCGTTTTTGCAACCTGCCACGATCGCACGCATTGCCCGGTCCTATGGGTCGCGGGCGGAGACGTGGCTGGGCGATGCGGAGACGCTCGCCGATCTGGGCCAGCATTTCGGCGGCGGCCTGACCGAGGCGGAAGTGCGCTACCTGATGACGCACGAGTGGGCGCGGACGGCCGAGGACGTGCTCTGGCGCCGCTCGAAACTCGGGCTGCATATCGATGCCGAGGGGCAGGCGTCGCTGGCCGCATGGATCGCCGCGCATGGCTGAGCGCGCCCCCGCCGCCAGCGTCGCCCAGCGCCACCGCGCGATTCTCGACCTGATCGCCGCCAACGGCACGATGGCGGTCGAGGCGCTGGCCGGCGCGCTGAACGTCACGCCGCAGACGGTGCGGCGCGATCTGGCTTTGCTGGCGCGCGACGACAAACTGGCGCGAGTCCACGGCGGGGCCAGCGGCACCGGCAACATCGCCTGGGCCGAGCGGCGCGAGATCGCCCTGGGCCCGAAACAGGCGATCGGCGCGGCGGCGGCGGCGCTGATCCCCGATGGCGCGTCGCTGTTCCTCGATATCGGCACCACGCCAGAGGCCGTCGCGGCGGCGCTGACCGGGCGGCAGGGGCTGCTGGTGGTGACCAACAACCTCAACGCGGTGGATCTGCTGGGCGACGGGGCGGAGGTCATTGTCGTCGGCGGGCGGCTGCGGCGCGGGGATCGTGCGATCATCGGGCCGCAAGCGGCGGCGTTCATTGCCGGGTTCAAGGTCGATATGGCGGTGATCGGCGCCTCGGCGATCGATGCCGACGGCTGGCTGCTCGATTTCGACGAGAACGAGGGCGCCGCAATGCAGGCGATGATCGTGCAGGCGCGGCGGGCGATCCTGGTGGTCGATGGATCGAAAGTGGGGCGGGCGGCGCCGTTCCGGATCGCGCATCTCTCGGCGTTTGCGCAGGTGGTGACGGATGCGCCGGGGGCACCGGAATTGCTGGCGGCCTGTGTCGAGGCGGGGGTTGAGGTGGTTTTGGCCTGACGGCAAAAGGGGAAGGCCGGGGGTCACGACCCCCGGACCCCCATTCCTGTCCACGTTGCGCCTTGCCCGCCACCTGGCGCGCTGTGGCGAAGCCACCATGATCCTGCCGCTTCGCGGCCTCGCGCCCGGTTGCGGAACGAGCGCCTACGTGGACAGTTATGGGAGCGCGAGGGGCCATCCGGTTTTTCTGGAGAAACCGGCAGGTGAATCGTCCCCTCGCATTATCCCCTTTCTTCTCTTACCCTCAACCCGATGCCCCTCGCCCCCGCCCCGCTCGACATCCTGCGCTGCCTGACCGACGCCGCCGCGCGCGGCATCGAGGGCGTCCTCGTCACGCTCACCGGCATCGAGGGATCGTCCTCGCGCGGGGTGGGCACGCAGATGGCGGTGCTGGCCGATGGCACGCGGCTGGGCTCGTTCTCGGGCGGCTGTATCGAGGCGGCGGTGGTGGCCGAGGCGCTGGAGGCCTTGGCCGCGGGCGCGGGGCGGGTGGTGCGCTATGGCGTGGGCTCGCCTTATCTGGACATTCGCCTGCCGTGCGGGGGCGGGATCGACCTGACGTTTACCCCGCGCCCGGACCCGGAGGCCCTGGCGGCGGTTCTGGCGACGTGCGCGGCGCGGCGTGAGGCTTCGCTGGCGATCGGGCCCGATGGCGTGGCAGATGGGCCGTTTCACTGCGCCTACACCCCCGTTCCGCGCCTGATCGCCGTGGGGCAGGGCGAGGAAGTGGCGGCACTGGCGCGGCTGGGCGCGGCTTATGGTCTGGCGGTGACGGCATTGGTGCCGGCCGGCGATGGCTTGGTGGCCGAGGACTTTGCGGTCGAGCATATGGCCTCGGTGCGGCGCCTGCCGCCGATCCATGGCGATGCGTGGACGGCGATCGTCTTCCTGTTCCATGACCGCGATTGGGAGGCGCATCTCCTGCCGCATGCTCTGGCGGAAACCTCGTGCTTCATCGGCGCGGTGGGCAGCCGGCGCACGCATCAGGCGCGGGTATTGGCGCTGGCCGAGGCGGGGGTGGCGCAGGCGCGTATCGATGCGCTGCACGCCCCGGTGGGCCTGATCCCGGCGACGCGCGATCCGGCGATGCTGGCGCTCTCGATCCTGGCGGAGGTGGTGCCTGCCTATCCGCGCGGTGTGGCGCGTATGGTCGAACGCGCGTGAGGATCGAGGACGTCACCGCTGTCCTGCTGGCGGCGGGGCGGGGGACGCGGTTCGGCGGCGGCAAGCTCGCGGCTTTGCTCGATGGGCGGCCGCTGGTGCATCATGCGGCGGCGATGCTGGGCGGATTGCCGTTTGCGCGGCGGATCGCGGTGGTGGCGCCGGGGGTGCCGGACCTGGCGGTATTCGGGTTCGCCGCCGTATCGCCCGCGGCAGATGCGCCGCTCTCCGCCTCGCTGGCGGCGGGGCTGGCGGGGGTGGAGGACCCGGTGCTGATCGCGCTGGGCGATATGCCGCGCGTGACGGCGGGGCATATCCGCGCATTGGTCGCCGCGTTCGCTGGCGACCGCATCGCCAGCCTTGATGGGGCGCAACCGCTGCCCCCGGCGCTGTTCGGGGCGCAGCATCTGCCGGCGTTGCGCGCCTTGACCGGGGATCGCGGGGCGGGGGCCTTGCTGAAGGGCGCGCCGGGGCTGGCTCTCCCTCCCGGCGCCGCGATCGACATCGACACCCCGGCGGACCTGTCGTTTCTGGCAGGGGCCGGATCGCGCCGCACGGTCTAGCTTGCCGCCCATCAGCCGCCCTCACGCAAGGCGCGGCGCCACATGGGAGAGCGGCACGTGATTCGTCATGTCGTGATGATCAAGTTCAAGGCCGATGCGTCGGCGGAGAAGATCCAGACCTTCCTCGACGAGGTGAAGAAGCTCCCCCACCTCAACCCCGAGATCCGCGATTACAGCCATGGGCTGTGCGTCAAGACGCGCTATCACTCGGGCGATTTCGATTTCGCCAACTGCTGCGATATCGATTCGTACGCGGCGATGGATCGCTACATGTCGCATTGGGCGCACCTGCGGATGACGCCGTTCCTGCCCGACATCCTGGAAAACATGATCTCGTTCGATTGGGAGATCGATTACCACGGCCCCGCCTTCGATGCCGAGCGCGCCGCCGCCGAGCCGGCCAAGGAAGCCGCCCGGGTGTTGCCGCACCACGCCGATCCGGCCCGCGCCTTCGTCCCCGAAATTCGCGGCCAGACCCGCGAGCGGGCGCGCGAGATGCTGGCGGCGGTCGGCCTCACCCTCTCGCCGGAGGAGGACACGATCATCGGCTCGGTCTGGGCACCCAACCGCATCATGTTCGTCACCCCCGAACAGGGCAGCGACGTGCCCAGCGGCACCGCCGTCAGGATCGGTATCACCGGCGACTGGCTGACCGGCCCCGCTGTGCCCGCCGAAGCCACCGCCTGGTGACAATCGCCGCCTGAACGCCATTTCCAAAAGGACATTTCCCATGCTTATCCTCGTTGGCCATATCAAGACATCGCCCGATCAGGTCGCGGCGCTGCTCGCCGATCTCAAGTCGCTGATCCCCGCCACGCTGCTGGAGGATGGCTGCCTCGCCTATGCGTTCGCGCTGGACGATGCCGCGACAGGCGCGGTGCTGGTCTATGAGCGCTGGCGCGACGAGGCGGCGCTGGCCGCGCATCTGGCGGTGCCGGCGGTGGGCGCGGTGCTGGGCAAGTGGGGCGACAAGGTGGAACTGGCCGTCCGCAAGTTCGACGCCAGCAACGAACGCGGGGCGCTCGACTGAGCCCCTTGTATTCAGAACCGAAAGGCCCCCCGATGACCCTGACCAAGCGCCGCATCGTGCTCGCTAGCCGCCCTACCGGCATCCCAGTGCCCGAAAACTTCCGGTTCGAGGAGGTGGAGATCCCCGATCTGGCCGAGGGCGAGGTCCTGCTGGAAAACATGGTCTTCGCCATCGATCCTGCCGTGCGCGGGATGCTCGACGATGTGAAGAGCTATATGCCACCGGTGCAGATCGGCGGGCTGATCCCGACGATGGTGCTGGGCCGGGTGATCGCCTCGCGCAATCCGGCGTTCAAGGAGGGCGATTGGGGCCGGGCGTTCATCGGCTGGGAAACGCATTCGGTGATCGCCCCCGGCGCGGTCGGGTTCGAGAACGTGAACATCGCCCCAGACCTGCCGCTCACCGCCTATATGGGCGCCTGCGGCTGGTCGGGGATCACGGCCTATGTCGGCCTGAAGCGTTATGGCGAGATGCGCAGCGGCGACGAGGTCTTGATCAGCGCCGCCGCCGGCGCGGTCGGATCGGTGGCGGGGCAGGTGGCCCGGCTCTCGGGCTGCCGCGTGGTCGGCACGGTCAGCTCGGACGACAAGGCGCGGATTATCACCGATGAGCTGGGCTTCCACAGGGCGATCAACTATCGCACCACGCCCGACCTCGATGCCGCCATCACCGAGGCATTTCCCGATGGCATCGACCTCTATTTCGATAACGTCGGCGGCAAGACGCTCGATGCCGTGCTGCCCCGGATGAAGGCGTTCGGCCGCATCCCGATCTGCGGCATGATCGCCAACTACAACGATCAGCAGCATCCCTATCTGCTGCGCAACATCTGGCAGGTGCTGGTCAACCGCATCACCATGCGCGGCTTCCTCGCCTATGAGGCGGCGGACATGCTGCACGAGGCCGAGACACACCTGGCCGAATGGGTGCGCACCGGCCAGTTGATCGCCACCGAGAACGTGGCGACCGGGCTGGATGCCACCCCCGATGCGTTCATCCGGCTGATGTCGGGGGTGACGACGGGCAAGACGCTGGTGCGGATGGACGAGACCGTCTCGACATTGGCCGATCTGGTGGCGGCATGATCGCAGGCCTGGTCGCGCGCGCGGCGCTGACCGACCTCGTCGCCGATTATGGCGAACTGATCGATTGGCTCGACTGGGATCGGCTGGACGCGGTGTTCTGGCCGGAGACAACGTTCGATTTCGGCATGTTTACCGGCGATCTCGCCGCCTACCGCGCTTTTGTGGCCGGGCTGGAGGAAGGCTATGCCCGCCGGTTGCACATGTTCGCCATCCCGCGCATCCGGGTGACCGGCGATACCGCGCGGATCGACGCCGGATCGGTGATCGTCTGCCGCACCGCCGAACCCGCGCCGGGGATCGATGACACGTTCTGGGGCCGCTACCTGTTCACCGCCGAGGCGCGCGATGGCGTGTGGAAGCTCTCCGGGCTGACTTATGTGCTCAACCTCTACGACCGGGTGGTGCGGAGCGCCGACGATCGCGGCGGGCCGATGCACTTTGGCGATGGGCTGGACGTGCGGCATCCGTTTGCCGTGGGCCGGTGAAAGTTTAAGGGATAGATACGAGGGGCACGCCCCTCGCGCTCCCATGACTTCGGCCACATTGGGCGGTGTGGGCGATGCGGGCATATTGAATGCGCGTGACCGATGCGACCATGCTCGTGGCGAAGCCACCATACCAAGTCTGCGGCGGGGCAACGTTGCGCCAGGTGGCCGGTCAGCTCTGTGCCGGACAAGGAACGGGGAGCGCGAGGGGCGTGCCCTTAAACCTTCAGAACCCCGGAATGTTCACGTGATCGACGCTGGCCACATGCGGCGCATCGGCCAGATCGGTGAAGCCGGGACGTGCCGCATCGGCCCGCGCCAGCGTGGTGCTCTCACGGCCATGCTTGTTGTAGATGAAGCCATAGGCCGGCACCGAGCGCGTGCCCAAACCGTTGATCGGCGCGTACCACACGCGGACTTGCGACCAGTCACCCTCGGGCGAAACGTCCTCGGCGAGCGCGGAATGCTCGATGGCGCCAGGGTGCGACCAGTTGGCATGATCGAGCAGGATGTGGCGGCTATCGACCACCGACTTCACCACCGCGACGTGGCCCGACGGCATCGCATGCGTGGCACGGAAGGCGAGAACCGAGCCGATCTTGGGATCGTGGCCACGGGCATAGAGCCCTTCGGCCTGACCCCACCAGCCGCCGGCGGCGCCGTGGAGATCGATGCCCGAAATCTCGCGGGCATAGGGTGCGCACTGGGTGTGGGCGGAAGCGACGGTGCCGAGCGAGGCGGTCATCACGAAGGCGCAGGCGATCATGCGCGCGGCGGCGAGGCCGCGAAAACACTTGGCAAAAAGCACCAGAGAACCCCCAAGCCGTTCAAATCAACCAGCCGACCCCTGCCGACGCCCTTTACGGTAAACACCGGATCTGAAGATCGTAAGGGGATCTCCGGGCAGTCACCGCGCATAGACAACGGTTCGTCCGGCGTTGAACGGTGGGCTGTGGATCAAACGCCGTTTCGGCCCATTCGGCCCTCACCGGCCATGGTGCGGTGCAGCGACGGGTCGTGGCACAGTTCCGGCCAACCGTCCGTCGCTGCGCCGAACGGAGCCCGGACAAGTTTTTCACAGATTTGATTCGGGTCTTGCATCCGGCAAAGCACCGGCAGACCGGCGCGTCGCGGCGGGTGGGTTGCCCTTCGGGGCTGCGGATAACTCAAGCCGGGACTTAAAGTCTCGGTTTACCCTCTTTGCCTCGGACTCGGCTTGATGCACTATGTCCGCTCGGGTGCCTGAGGGGCGGCCCGATTGCCTCACTGTCATGCCGACGCGCCTTTTGGGCACGGGTATGGCCGTGGGCACGGCGGGTCGCGCCGCTGGCGGGTCGATGAACGAGGCGGGATCGTGTCCCGCCCTGTCCGGCGATCCGCTATCATGACGACCCCGCCGATTCGAACGTAAGCGGAACGCCGGGCGGCTCATGCCCGATGGTCCGGTTGCGCAGGGCCGATCCCGCATGTTTCGGCGTGCGGTCGACAGGATTTGTGGACCGGTGCTTGCCCCCAAGGCAACGCGGGGCCAGATGCGGGGATAGACGACGTGGATTTCAGCAGGGACGATGACGCGATGTCGCGTGTGGACGCCACTTCGGAGGCGCAGGCCGGATCGAACCCGTCCGCTGCAAAGGAGGCGGGCAAGCGCCCGGCAATGCCGATGACCGAACTGACCGATACCCACACCGCCGATCTGTTGGCGGCACCGCTGCTGGCCGCCGCCATGGCGACCGCCGCCGCGCCCAGGGAAAGCTCCAAGGCGATCCACAAGCACCGCTTTGCGGTGGTGACCGATCCCTCGCGCGATGCGCTGTTGACCGATTTCGGCCGGGCCACGCTCGACGACCGTTATCTGCTGCCCAACGAGACCTATCAGGATCTCTTTGCGCGCGTCGCCAATGCCTATGCCGACGACGAGCCCCATGCCCAGCGGCTCTATGACTACATCTCGAAGCTGTGGTTCATGCCGGCGACGCCGGTGCTCTCGAACGGCGGCACCGGGCGCGGCTTGCCGATCTCGTGCTATCTGAACACCGTCGAGGACAGCCTCGAAGGCATCGTCAGCACCTGGAACGAGAACGTCTGGCTCGCCTCGCGCGGCGGCGGCATCGGCACCTATTGGGGCAAGGTGCGCGGCATCGGCGAGCCGGTTGGCCTGAACGGCAAGACCAGCGGCATCATTCCGTTCGTGCGGGTGATGGATTCGCTGACGCTGGCGATCTCGCAAGGGTCGCTGCGGCGCGGGTCGGCGGCGGTTTACCTCGACGTGTCGCACCCGGAGATCGAGGAGTTCCTCGAAATCCGCACCACCACTGGCGATTTCAACCGCAAGGCGCTGAACCTGCACCACGGCGTGCTGCTCTCGGACGACTTCATGGAGGCCGTGCGCGACGGTGCCGAATGGCACTTGCGCAGCCCCAAGGACCAGTCGGTGCGCGCCACGGTCGATGCGCGCAGCCTGTTCCAGAAGCTGGTCGAGGTCCGCCTGCGCACCGGCGAGCCCTATTTCGTGTTCTCGGACACGGTGAACCGCGCGCTGCCCAAGCACCAGCGCGACCTGGGGTTGAAGGTTTATACCTCGAACCTGTGCAGCGAGATCACCCTGCCCACCGGGCGCGACCACCTCGGCAACGAGCGCACGGCGGTGTGCTGCCTCTCGTCGCTGAACCTGGAAACCTGGGATCAGTGGCAGGGCGACAAGCTGTTCATCGAGGACGTGATGCGCTTCCTCGACAACGTGTTGCAGGACTATATCGATCGCGCGCCCGACGAGATGAGCCGCGCCAAGTACGCCGCCGATCGTGAGCGCAGCGTGGGCATGGGCGTCATGGGCTTCCACTCGTTCCTGCAGTTGAAGGGCATCGGCTTTGAAAGCGCCATGGCCAAGGCGTGGAATCTCAAGATGTTCCGCCACATTGCTGCGAAAGCGGACGAGGCCTCGATCATGCTGGCGCACGAGCGCGGGGCATGCCCCGATGCGGCCGAAATGGGCGTGATGCAGCGCTTCTCGTCGAAGATGGCGATCGCGCCGACGGCGTCGATCTCGATCATCTGCGGCGGCACATCGGCCTGCATCGAGCCGATCCCGGCGAACATCTACACCCACAAGACGCTGTCGGGATCGTTCGTGGTGAAGAACGAGTACCTGCAAAAGCTGCTGGCCGCGAAATCCAAGGATTCGACCAACGTCTGGAACTCGATCCTCGAACACGGCGGATCGGTCCAGCACCTCGATTTCCTGTCCCCTGAGGAAAAGGCGGTGTTCAAGACATCGTTCGAGATCGACCAGCGCTGGCTGCTGGAATTCGCCGCCGACCGCACGCCGTTCATCGATCAGGCGCAGTCGCTGAACCTCTATATCCCCGCAGATGTCGACAAGTGGGATCTGATGATGCTCCACTACCAGGCGTGGGAAAAGGGCATCAAGTCGCTGTATTACCTGCGTTCCAAGTCGGTGCAGCGCGCCGGGTTCGCCGGCGGGGTCGAGGCCGACAACACCAGCGAGGCGCCCAAGTTCCAGATCGGCGACGAGCCGACGGATTATGAGGAATGCCTCGCCTGTCAGTGAGTTATAAGGGTTAGGTGCGAGGGGCAAACCCCTCGCGCTCCCCGTTCCCTGGACATGTCGCATAAGGGTGCGGCGTGGCTTGCGGCGCAGCCGCCATCATCCACATGCTGCGTGCGCCTTCCGTGATATAAAGCCTGCGGCGCGGCAACTTTGCGCTACACCGTTGGTCGGCGCGAAGGCCGACAAGGCATGGGAGCGCGAGGGGTTTGCCCCTCGCATTTCCCCCTTCAACCTTCCCACCGATAAGCAAATCTGATCCCCACCCGCCTTGCCCCGCCCCCACCACGGTGGCACGGCATCAAGGCGATGCGGCACCACCACCTCCTGCGCGTCTGGCTCAAGATCCAGCGCTGGCTGCGCGGCAGCGAGATGGCGACCATCGCCATCGCCATCGCGGTGGGGCTGGGTGCCGGGCTGACCACATGGCTGCAGGGGTTTCTCGCCCACGGGTTGCAGCAGATCATCTATGGCGTCGGGATCAACCGGCTGTCGGCGCTGGTGTCGATCCGGCATCCATGGAAGCTGCTGGCGTTGCCGCTCGGCGGTCTGGTGCTGATGCAGGTGCGCAAACTGGCCGATCCAAAGCGCGCGCCGGTCGACGTGGTCGAGGCCAACGCGCTGTTCGGCGGCCGGGTGCCGTTGGTGGACAGCCTGCATGTTTGCGCGCAGACGATGGTCTCGAACGGCTTCGGCGCCTCGGTCGGTCTGGAAGCGGCCTACACCCAGGCCGGCGGCGCGGTGGCCAGCCTGATCGGCCGCTGGCTCGGGCTGAAGCGCGAGACCTTGCGCGTGCTGGTCGGTGCGGGGGCGGGGGCGTCGATCGGCGCCGCATTCGGGGCGCCGCTGGCCGGTGCGTTCTATGGGTTCGAGATCGTCATCGGTGCCTATGCCCCGGCGGCGATCGCGCCGGTGATGGCGGCGGCCTTGTCGGCGCGGGTGGTGGTGCGGTTGTTTGGCGGCTCGGCCTATCTGGTGGCGCCGGGAATCGAGACGCACGTGCGCAGCCTCGATTATCCAGTCTTCGCGGCGCTGGGGATTGGCATGGCGCTGGTCGGGATCGGGCTGATGCGCGCGCAGGCCTGGCTGGAGGCGGCGGTGCAGAAGCTGCCATTGGCGCGTTGGCGGCCGGTGCTGGGCGGGGTGTTGCTGATCCCGATCGCCTATGTCTGCCCGCAGTCGCTGTCGTCGGGGCATGGGGCGTTGCGGCTCGATCTCGCGCTGCATCCCGATGTGCAATTCCTGCTGACGGTGTTTGCGTTGAAGGCGCTGGCCTCGGTCGTGGCGCTGGCATTCGGGTTCAGGGGCGGGCTGTTCTTCGCCTCGCTGCTGCTCGGTTCGCTCGCGGGGCAGGCGGCCGCGCAGGGGATCGATCTCGCCACCGGCCTGCCTTTGCTAGATCCCACGACGGCGGCGCTGGTGGGCATGGCGGCCTTGGCGGTGACCGTCGTGGGCGGGCCGATGTGCCTTGCGCTGCTGGTGCTGGAGAGCACGCACGATTTCCCCCTGACCGGGGTGGTGGTGATGGCGGTGCTCTGCGCCAGTGCCTTTGCCCGCGCCAATTTCGGCTATTCGTTCTCGACCTGGCGGATGCACTTGCGCGGATCGGCGATCCGCAGTGCCCGCGACCAGGGCTGGATGCGCGAGATCCCGGCGCGGCGGTTGATGCGGCGGGCACCGGTGGTGGTCTCGGCGGGGGCGACGGTGGCCGCGTTTCGCGCCGCCGTGCCGTTGGGGAGCACCAGCCGCGTTCTGCTGGCCGGGCCGGGCGGGCATTATGAGGGGACGGTTCTGACCGCCGCCGCCTATGACCCCCGGCTGGCGGGCGAGAGCGCGGTGGCCGATCTGGCGCAAGTGCGCGGCACCTCGGTCGCGGCGGAGGCGACATTGGCCGACATCCTCGACCGCTTCGATGCGGTGCAGGTGGAAGATCTGGCCGTCGTCGATGGCGAGGGCCGCATCCTCGGCGTGCTGACCGAGCGATATGTGCGCCGCCGCCAGGCCGAGGAGTTGGAAAAACAACAAGCCCGCCTGTTTGGCGAAGGCGTTTGATCAATCAATGTGGTAAACGGTTAGTCAATTCTTTACGCGGTGCCGCATAAGTGTGGATAAGCCGCATATGGAGCGCCGATGTCGACGCTGAAAGCCCTCGCCCGGATGGTGGAGCCCCTGACTCCGGGTATGCCGGGCGATTCGGCCTACGAGCGTTTTGCGGCGGACCCGTTGTTGCCGTTGCTGCCGGTGGTGGATGGCAGCGGACGCCCGGTCGGCCTGATCGAGCGCAATGCCTTCCTCACCCGGTTCGGCGGCCACTATGGCCGCGCCACGTATGGCCGGCGGCCGGTCACGCTGCTCATGGAATCCGAGCCGTTGACCGTCGAGGCCAGCGTGCAGGCCAGCGATTTCGCCACGCTTGCGCTCAGCGATGCCGATGGGCGACAGCAATTGTCGCAGGGCTTCATCGTGCTGGATGGCGGGATTTACGCCGGAGTCGGCCTGCTGACCGACCTGTTGCGCGCGACGATGGACGAACGCGCCCGGGCGATGAGCGCGCTGAGCGAGCTGGCGGCTGACTTGCGCGTTTCCAATTTCGAGCTCGATCGCCATCGCCGGCTGGTCGATGCGGTGATCGAGCATATGCCGCTGCTGGTGGCGGTGCGGGCCCAGCGCGATGGGCGGATCCTGCTGATCAACCGGATCGGCGCAACCATGCTGGGCGCGACGCCGGAGAGCTTGATCGGGCGGCTGCCGGGGGCGGTGGCGCCGTCGTGGCTGGGGCGGCAACTGGCGCGCGCGGCGCGGCATCTGGCCGGGCCGGCGGCGGGGCGCGACGTGCGGTTTCGCAGCATCCCGGGCGCGCCGCCGCGCGTGCTGCACATGGCGCAAGTGCCGATCGCCAACGGCGGCGGCGAGCCCTTGATGCTGGTGGTGGCCGAGGATGTGACCGAGATCCGCCGATCGGTCAGCCGGATTGCCGAGCTGGCGCATTTCGATTCGCTGACCGGCTTGCCCAACCGTGCGCAGTGGCAGCAACGGCTGACGACGCTCTGCGGCGAGGCGGTGCCCGAACTGGCGCTGCTGGCGATCGATCTCGATCGGTTCAAGCCGGTCAACGACACCTGGGGCCACGGCGTCGGCGATGCCGTGCTGCGCGAGGTCAGCCGGCGGCTGGCGGCGGTGGTGCGTCCGGGGGATATGGCCGCGCGGCTGGGCGGCGACGAGTTCGCGATCATCGTTGGCGGCCCCGATGCGACGGTGACGGCGATGCGCACCGCCGATGCGGTGATCGCCGCGATTCAGCGCCCGTTCCATGTCGATGGGCGCATCGTGCAGATCGGCGCCAGCATCGGCATGGCGGTGGTGCCCGAGGATTGCGCGGGTGCGGCCGACCTGATCCGCGATGCCGATCTGGCGCTCTATCGCGCGAAGGCCGATGGCAAGGGTGTGTGGCGCCGGTTCAGCGCCGAAGTGCGCGCGGCGGTCGAGCGGCGGCAGCGGCTGGAAGAGGACTTGCGCCACGCGCTGGACAACGGCGAGGTGTCGATCCACGTCCAGCCGCAGTTCAGCCTGATCGAGAACCGGATCAACGGCTTTGAATGCCTGATGCGGTGGCACCATCCCGAATTCGGCGCGATTCCGCCCACCACCTTCATCCCCATCGCCGAGGAGGCCGGCCTGATCGGGCCGCTGGGCGAGTGGGCGATTCGCCGGGCCTGCATGCTGGCGGCGCAGTTGCCCGAGGACATTACCGTCGCGGTCAATGTCTCGGGATCGCAGTTCGGCCAGCCGGGGCTGGTGGCCTGCGTGGCGCAGGCGCTGGCGCAGGCGGGGATCGCGCCCGAGCGGCTGGAGCTGGAGATCACCGAGAGCGTGCTGATGGCGGAGGGGCCGCAGGCGCTGCGCAATGTCGGGTTGTTGCGTGACCTTGGCGTGCGGCTGGCGCTCGATGATTTCGGCACGGGCTATGCCTCGTTCGCCTATCTTCAGCGGTTTGCCTTCGATCGGCTGAAGCTGGACCGCAGCTTTGTCGAGGGGTTGCCGGAGGCGCGGACCTCGCGGGCGATCGTCGCCTCGATGGTGGTGCTGGCGCGCGAACTGGGCGCGGCGGTCACCGCCGAAGGGGTGGAAACCGAGGCCCAGATCGCGGCGTTGCGCGAACTGGGCTGCTCGGATGTGCAGGGTTATCTGATCGGCGAGCCGGCGGCGGACCCGTTCCTGTGGTTGCCGCCGGAGCCGATCCGCATCATCGCCTGAAGAATTGGCGCCTGAACGATCAGCGCGCCATGCCCAGTTCCCGGTTGTACCACAGCGCAGCCAGCGTCGCGACCGCGCCCGAGAGCAGGTAGGTGCCGCCGGTCATTAGCCCATAGTTGGCCGAGAGCCAGAGCGCGATGAACGGCGCGAACCCCGCCCCGACCAGCCACGCCAGATCGCTGGTCATCGCCGAGGCGGTGTAGCGATAGCGCGTGGGGAAGTTCGATGCGACCGCCCCCGAGGACTGCCCGAAGGCCAGCCCGAGGACGACGAAACCGATCACCATGTAGGCCAGCTCGCCGCCGAAATCATGGCCCAGCAGTACCACGGCAAAGCCGCTGAACACCGCGATCAGCACCGCCGAGACGCCCAGCGTCGTCCGCCGCCCGACCCGATCCGCCATCACCCCCGAGGCGATGATCGCCCCGGTGCCGATGGTGGCCGACAACGTCTCGATCAGCAGGAACCGCGTCGAGGTGCCCGCCGCATAGAGGTTCACCCACGAGAGCGGGAACACCGTCACCATGTGGAACATGGCAAAGCTGGCCAGCGGGGCGAACGCGCCGATCAGGATCGGCTTCCACTGCGACGCCCAGGTTTCGCGCACGCGCGCCGGTTGCAGGTCGCGGCTGGCGAACAGTGTCTCGAACTCGGCGGTGACGACGATGCGCAGCCGCGCGAACAATGCCACCACGTTGATCGCCAAAGCCACGAAGAACGGGAAACGCCAGCCCCAGTCGATGAAATCATCGGCCGAGAGCGTGGAGGTGAAATAGGCGAACATCAGGCTGGCCACGATCAGGCCCAGCGGTGCGCCCAACTGGGGGATCATCGCGTACCAGCCGCGCCGGTTCTCGGGCGCGTTCAGCGCCAGCAGCGAGGCCAGGCCATCCCATGCGCCGCCCAGCGCGAACCCTTGCGCCAGCCGAAGCAGCGCCAGCAGCCAGATCGCCTGCCGGCCAATATCGGCATAGCCAGGGAGGAAGGCGATGCCCGCCGTCGCCCCGCCCAGCATGAACAGCGCGACGGTGAGTTTCACCCCGCGCCCATGCTCGCGATCGAGCCACATGAAGGCGATCGACCCGAACGGCCGCGCGACGAAGGCCAGCGAGAACACCGCAAACGACGCCAGCGTGCCATCCAGCGGCGACAGATAAGGAAAGAACACCTTGGGAAAGACCAGCACCGAGGCGATGGCATAGACAAAAAAGTCAAAAAATTCAGACGTACGTCCGATGACGACACCGGTGGCGATGTCGTCTGGTGACACGTGGGGCCGATCGTGGCCCAGCGTGGTCGGATCGATTGCGGCAGCGGTCATAAGACATTGCCTCCTGGCTTATGGGAGGAACGCGTGAACCCACGTTTTCTTCCCAACCTCTCTCGTTTTTTCTTGTCTGGCGAAGGAACACCCGCAGCGGTGCTCCGTCAAGAGGACATTGGACAAAATGTCCTATGTTCGCACCTGCAATACGGGACTACGCGCATGGATTATGACCGTCCATGCCGAACGCGCGCAGCTTTTCCGTGGCTTGCGCCTCATCGCCCTTGCCGCGCTTGCGGCTCCGCTTGCCGGTTGCGACTGGGGGATGCTCGATCCCGCAGGCGACATCGCGCGCCAGCAGATGCAGTTGGTGGGGATCTCCACCCTGCTGATGCTGTTGATCATCGTGCCGGTGATGGCGCTGACCGCATGGTTCGCGTTCAAGTACCGCGCCAGCAACACCGACGCGCCTTACAACCCGGATTGGGACCACTCGACGCGAATCGAGTTCTTCGTCTGGGGCGCGCCGTTGCTGATCATCATCGCGCTCGGTTCGATCACCTGGGTCAGCACCCACCTGCTCGATCCCTGGCGCAAGCTCGACCGGCTGGCGCCAGGCGTGCCGGTGCCGGCGAACGTCAAGCCGCTGGAAGTGGATGTGGTGGCGCTCGACTGGAAGTGGCTGTTCATCTACCCGGAGCAGGGCATCGCCACCGACAACCTGCTGGTGCTGCCGACCAACCGCCCGCTGACCTTCCGCATTACCTCGACCACGGTGATGAACTCGTTCTTCGTGCCCCGCATGGCCGGCCAGATCTACGCGATGCCCGGCATGGAAACCAAGTTGCACGCGGTGCTGAACGAGCCGATGACCGGCACCGGTTTCTCGGCCAACATCTCTGGCGATGGCTTCAGCAAGATGCACTTCCCGGTGAAGGGCGTTTCGGAGGCCGATTTCGCCAGTTGGGTGCAATCGGCCAAGCAGGCCGGCGGCACGCTGGATACCGCCAGCTACCTCGCGCTGACCAAGCCCACCGAGGGCGACGCCTCGCGCCTGTTCGCCAGCGCCACGCCGGGCATCTTCGATCGCATCGTCAACCTCTGCGTCGAGCCGGGCAAGATGTGCGAAAGCGAGATGATGGCGATCGACGCGCGCGGCGGCACCGGCAAGGCCGGCGTCTTCAACATGGCGATGCTGAGCTATGACAAGTATGGCCGCCCTGGCAGCGTGCCATACCTGCCCGGCCGCGCCGAAGTGGCCAATGCCAAGAAGTTCGTCGCCGCCTATTGCGCGCAGAACCCCGGCAAGGCCCGCGGCGTGGAGCCCGAAAGCGATGCGCCTGCGCCCCAACAGGCAGTGGACGCCAGCAAACGCGCGCCTAATCTCTCTCTCGCCGCCCACCCGGCGCGTCCTCTCTCCTGATCGTTGGATCTGTTATGTCCATGACCTTTGATCCCACCTGGGCGAACCCGCTCGGCCGGCTGACGCTCGATTCGTTGCCGCTGCACGAGCCGATCGTCGTCGTCACCTTCCTTGGGGTCGCCACGGGCGGCCTCGTGCTGCTGGCGGCGCTCACTTACTTCAAGCTCTGGGGCTATCTCTGGAAGGAGTGGTTCACCAGCGTCGATCACAAAAAGATCGGCGTCATGTACATGGTGCTGGGGCTGGTGATGTTCCTGCGCGGCTTTGCCGATGCGCTGATGATGCGCACGCAGCAGGCGATTGCCTTCAACGGTAACGACGGCTTCCTGCCGGCGCACCACTATGACCAGGTGTTCACCGCCCATGGCGTGATCATGATCTTCTTCGCGGCGATGCCGTTCGTGACCGGGTTCATGAACTTTGTCGTGCCGTTGCAGATCGGCGCGCGCGACGTCTCGTTCCCGTTCCTGAACAACTTCTCGTTCTGGATGACGGTGGCGGGCGCGGTGCTGGTGATGGCCTCGCTGTTCATTGGCGATTTCGCCAAGACCGGCTGGCTGGCCTATCCGCCGCTCTCGGGCATCGCCTACTCGCCGGACAGCGGCGTCGACTACTATGTGTGGTCGCTGCAGATCGCGGGTATCGGCACGACGCTGTCGGGCATCAACCTGATCGCCACGATCATCAAGCTGCGCGCGCCGGGCATGACGATGATGCGCATGCCGATCTTCACCTGGACGGCGCTGGTCACCAACGTGCTGATCGTCGCCTCGTTCCCGGTGCTGACGGCGGTGCTGCTGCTGCTCGGCCTCGATCGCAACATCGGCACCAACTTCTTCACCGCCGACTTTGGCGGCAGCCCGATGATGTACGTCAACCTGATCTGGGTCTGGGGCCACCCCGAGGTCTACATCCTGATCCTGCCGATCTTCGGCGTGTTCTCGGAAGTGACCGCCACGTTCTGCGGCAAGCGCATCTTCGGCTACTCGTCGATGGTCTATGCCACGCTGGTGATCGGCATCCTCTCGTACCTCGTCTGGCTGCACCACTTCTTCACCATGGGCTCGGGCGCCAGCGTCAACAGCTTCTTCGGCATCACCACCATGGTGATCTCGGTGCCGACGGGGGCCAAGTTGTTCAACTGGCTGTTCACGATGTACCACGGCCGCATCCGGTACGAGTTGCCGATGATGTGGACGGTGGCGTTCATGCTCACCTTCACCATCGGCGGCATGACCGGCGTGATGCTGGCGGTGCCTCCGGCGGACTTCGTGCTGCACAACTCGCTGTTCCTGATCGCGCACTTCCATAACGTGATCATCGGCGGCGTGGTGTTCGGCGTGTTTGCCGGCATCAACTACTGGTGGCCCAAGGCCTTCGGGTTCAAGCTCAACCAGTTCTGGGGCAAGGTCAGCTTCTGGTGCTGGGTCCCGGGCTTCTGGATCGCCTTTACCCCGCTCTATGTCATGGGCCTGATGGGCGTGACCCGTCGCCAGCGCGTGTTCGATGATCCCTCGCTGCAGATCTTCTTCGTGATCGCCTGGGTCGGCGCGGTGCTGATCGCTGCGGGTATCGGCGCCATGGTGCTCCAGTTTGCGATCTCGATCTGGAAGCGCGAAGAGTACAAGGACCTGACCGGCGATCCCTGGGGTGGCCGCACGCTGGAGTGGTCGACCTCGTCGCCCCCGCCCGAGTACAACTATGCCTTCACGCCGATCGTCCACGACACCGATGCCTGGGCCGAGATGAAGGCGCTGAACGTCCAGCGTCCGCTCGAAGGGTTCCGCGACATCCATATGCCGCGCAACACCGGCAGCGGCGTGATCCTGGCGGGCATCGCCGCAGTCTGGGGCTTTGCGATGATCTGGCACATCGGCTGGCTCGCGGCGATCAGCTTCGCGGCGGACATTGCCTTCGCGATCTACCACACGTTCAACTATGACCGCGCGTACCACATCCCGGCGAGCCATGTTGCCGAGGTCGAGGCGGCCCGCACCGCCCAGCTTGCGCGCATCGAGGGAGCCAACGCATGAGCCGCGCCGCCGCCGCCCCCGGCAACCTCGATCCGCAGGCACTGACCGCGCGGTTCTATGACCTGCACGAGCATGAGCACCCCGATGGCGGGTCGACCATGCTCGGCTTCTGGATCTATCTGATGAGCGATCTGCTCATCTTCGCGATGCTGTTTGCCGCCTTTGGCGTGCTCGGCGCGAACTACGCCGCCGGTCCCGGTGCGAAGGACGTGTTCGAGCTGCCCACCGTGGCGTTCAACACCGCGATGCTGCTGTTCAGCTCGATCACTTATGGCTTTGCCATGCTGGCGATGAACACCGGCAAGAAGACCCAGGTCCAGTTCTGGCTAGTCGTCACCGCGATCTTCGGCGTGATCTTCGTCTCGACCGAGCTGCGCGAGTTCGCCGGCATGATCGCCGACGGCGCCACGCCCCAGCGCAGCGCCTTCCTGTCGTCGTTCTTTACGCTGGTCAGCACCCACGGGATCCACGTCAGCTTCGGCATCATCTGGATCTGTGTCAGCCTCGTGCAGTTGCAGAAGCAGGGCCTCACCGCCGCCAACCGCCGCCGGCTGATGTGCCTGTCGCTGTTCTGGCACTTCCTCGACGTCGTGTGGATCGGCGTTTTCACTTTCGTCTATCTGATGGGAACGCTGCGATGAGCGCTGACACCACCCACGCCAGCAACGAGGCGGCGCATCACAGCCAGGCCCACGGCGGCCACGGCCACGACGAGCCGCATGGCTCGATGCGCGAGTACATGATCGGCTTCGGGCTCTCGGTGATCCTCACCGCGATCCCGTTCTGGCTGATCATCAACCACGTGATCGCCGACAAGGTCACCGCCGGCCTCGTCATCAGCGCCTTTGCCGCCGTGCAGGTGGTGGTGCACATGATCTTCTTCCTGCATATGAACGGCAAGGTCGAGGGCGGCTGGAACCTGCTGGCGCTGATTTTCACCGCGATCGTGGTGCTGATCGTGCTCTCGGGTTCCTTGTGGGTGATGTACCACCTTCAGGCCAACATGATGCCGACGATGGCGCAGATGCAGAACCTGCCGGGATAACGGATCGGCCATGACCGGTCTGGGAATCGATGCGCCGGGCCCTCGCGAGGGGGTCCGGCGCAGTCCGTTGGGGATGATCGTGCTGCTCGCGCTGGCGGCGGTGGCGTTCGTGGCGCTGGGCACGTGGCAGGTGCAGCGGCTGGCGTGGAAAGAGGCGCTGATCGCGCGGGTCGATGCCGCCACCCATGCGCCGCCGGTGGGGCCTGAGGCGCTGCCCCCCGGCAATCTCGCCGCCTGGGAGTACCATACGGTCGCGCTGACCGGCGTGTACCAGCCGCAGGGGACGACGCTGGTCGCGGCGGTGACCGATTATGGCCCGGGATACTGGCTGCTGGAGCCGCTGCGCACGGCCGCCGGCACGTTCTGGATCAACCGTGGCTTCATGCCGCAGGGCACCACGCGCGCCGCCGCCATCGCGATCACCCCGCAGGGGCCGCGCGCGGTCGCCGGGCTGTTGCGGCTGGATGCGCCGCATGGGCTCTGGCTGCGGGCCAACCGCCCGGCCGAGGACCGCTGGTTCACCACCGATCTCGCCGCCATCGGGCGGGTGCGCGGGGTGGCCGGTGAAACGCGCTGGTTCCTCGATGCGCGTGCCGAAAACCCGGCGCCCGCCCCCGGAGGACCGATCCCCGGCCTGACCGTGATCGCCTTTCCCAACAACCACCTGCAATATGCGCTGACATGGTACGTGCTCGCCGCGCTCTCCGTGGCGATGGCGATCGTGCTATGGCGTCGGGCGACATGAACCGACGCACCGACTCGCCGCCGCAGACGATCTACCCCCCCGCCAGCGCCCGCAACATGGCGCTGCTGGTGCAGTTGCGCTGGACGGCGGTGGCGGGGCAACTGGTGACGATCTGGGTGGCCGCGCGGGTCTTTGGCATTGCCCTGCCGATGCTGGATCTGCTGGCGGTGCCGCTGGTGCTGGCGGCGGTCAATCTGGCGACGATGGCGGTGCTGCCGGTGCGCGCGGGCTATACCCACGTCGAGTTGCTGGCGGCGCTGCTGCTCGATGTCATGGCGCTGGCGTGGCAGTTGTGGTTCACCGGCGGGGCGACCAACCCGTTCATCTACATGTTCCTGCTCCAGATCGTCATCGGCGCGATCCTGCTACCGCCCGACTGGAGCTGGATCGTGGCGGCGGCGGCGGCGATCGTCGTCGTCTCGCTGACCTTCGATTACCAGCCGCTGGTGCTGCCCGCGCACTTCGTGGCCAACCCGATGCAGCTCGATCTGCCGGGGACGCTGGCGTGCTTTCTGCTGATCGCGGCGCTGCTGATCCTGCTGGTGATCCGCATGGACCGCAACCGCCGCCATGCCGAGGCCGCGCTCGCCCGCCTGCGCCAGCAGGCGGCGGAGGAGCACCATATCGTCCGCATGGGCCTGCTGGCCAGCGGCGCGGCGCACGAACTGGGCACCCCGCTGGCGACGATGGCGGTGCTGGTGGGCGACTGGCTGGCGCATCCGGCGATCCGCGCCGATCGCGAACTGGCCGAGGATCTGGAAGACATGGGCCGCGAGCTGAACCGCTGTAAAACGATCGTTTCGGGCATCCTGATGTCGGCTGGCGAGGTGCCGGGCGAGGACCCCACCATCACCACGCTGGCCGATTTCGTGCGCGGCATCGGCGCCGAATGGGGCAGCCGGTCGAATGGCGCGGTGACGCTCGATGCCGACGTGCCCGAGGATATCGCCATCGTGTCCGACACCGCGCTGCGTCAGGTGATCGGCAATGTCATCGACAACGCGCTCGAGGTCTCGCCGGCGGCGGTGCGGTTCGTGGCGCGTACCGCCGGTGCCGATCTGGTGCTGGAGGTGATCGACCGTGGCCCTGGCTTCGATCCGGCGATGATCGAGGCCTTCGGCCGCCCGTACAGCTCGACCAAGGGCCGGCCCGGCGGGGGGCTGGGCCTGTTTCTGGTGGTCAATGTGGTGCGCAAGCTGGGTGGGACGGTGGGCGTGGCCAACCGGCCCGATGGCGGCGCGCATGTGCGCCTGACGATCCCGCTGGGCGCGCTGGCCTATGTGCGGCGGGCGGCGTGACCGGCATCGTCCCCCCCGAGGGCGCCCCGCGCCTCGTCATCGTCGAGGATGACAGCGCCTTTGCCCGCACCCTCGGCCGCTCGTTCGAGCGGCGCGGCTATGCCGTGACGTTGGCCGCCAGTGTCGAGGCATTGACCGCGCTGCTCACGCAGGCGACGTTCGATTTCGCGGTGGTGGACTTGAAGCTGGGCGCAGGATCGGGCCTCGCCTGCGTGCAGATGCTCCACCAGCAGAACCTCGCGACGCGGATCGTGGTGCTGACCGGTTTTGCCAGCATCACCACCGCGGTCGAGGCGATCAAGCTGGGCGCGGCGCATTACCTGACCAAGCCCGCCAACACCGACGACATCGAGGAGGCCTTTGGCCACGTCGGCGGCAATCCCGATGTGCCGGTGGATACCCGGCGCAGCTCGATCAAGACGGTGGAATGGGAATATATCCACCAGACGCTGGTCGCTTGCGAGTTCAACATCTCGGAAGCGGCGCGGCGGTTGGGGATGCACCGGCGGACTTTGGCGCGGAAGCTGGAGAAGCGGCAGTTGCGGTGAAGGGGGTATGGGCGGATGCGGGGGGCACGCCCTTCGCGCTCCCCGTGCCTTGGATTCGTGGCGTTGGGGACCGAGCTTGCCGGTGGGTGACAGGGCGGCAATCCCCATAGCGGGGCTCTGCGCATTGGAGCGTGACAGCCTGCGGCGCATCAACCGTGCGCAACGCCGCCATCAAACGCCAAGGCCGACAGGTCATGGGAGCGCGAGGGGCGTGCCCCTCGCATTTTCCCCTTTCCCCTTCATCCTCCCCGCTGCAACAAAATCCGGTCGATCGCCTGGGCCACGCCGTCCTCATCGTTGCTGCCGGTGACTTCGGCGGCGGTCTGCTTCACCGCGTCGGGCGCATTGCCCATCGCGATCGCCAGCCCGGCGCGCTTGAACATCGCCACATCGTTGAACTGGTCGCCGATCACCGCCACGCGCGCCAGATCGACGCCCAGCGCCTCGGCCAGTGCCGCCACGCCGTCGCCCTTGTTGGCCTTGGGCGCGGTGATGTCGAGGTAATAGGTCTGCGAGCGGATGACATTGGCCCCGGCGCCCAAATCCCGCGCCACCTCGTCCTCCAGCGCGGCCAGCATCGGCTCATCGCCCGAGACGGCGACGATCTTGTCGATCCCGTCGAGCAAATCGGTGAAATCGCTGACGATCGTCGGCTCCTGCGAGGTCGATCGGACTTCGCGCGGGGTATAAGTCTCGTCGCGCGCGGTGGCGTACCAGCGGTCCTTGTGGAACACCCAGCGGATGATACCGGGGCGGTCGATCTTCGCCAGCGCTTCCTTCGCCACGTCGGGGGCGATGCGCTCGGCCGCGATCACCGCGCCGCCCGGGGCCTCGACGATGGTGCCGCCGTTGAACGCGCCGACCGGGCCCGACAGGCCGATCGCCTCGGCGATCCACAGGATGCCGCTGGCCGGGCGCGCGCTGATCAGCGCCAGTTGTACCCCGGCCGCGCGCAGCCGGTGGGTGGCGGCGATCACCGGATCGCCGAGCGTCTTGTCGCTGCGCACGAAAGTGCCGTCGATGTCGCAGATCAGCAGGTCGATCGCGGTCGGCGCGGTGGTGAAGGGGGTGCCGTTCAATTTCATCTCGCTGTCCTCAACCGATCGCGTGCCAGGCGCGGCCTTCGCGCGCCAGCAGCGCATCCGCCGCATCGGGTCCGGCACTGCCGGGGGTGTAGTCATCGGGCTGTCCGCGCGTCCAGGCATCGAGCAAGGGCTGGACCACGCGCCAGCCGCCCTCGATCTGGTCGGCGCGCTGGAACAGCGTCTGGTCGCCGATCAGCACGTCGTAGAGCAGCGTTTCATACCCCGTCGCCGCGCGCATGCGGAACGCCTCCTTGTAGGCGAAGCTGAGCGAGATTGGCACGACATCGACCAGCGGCCCCGGCTTTTTCGCGCCGATCTCCAGCGCCAGCCCCTCGTCGGGTTGCAGTTGCAGGATCAACTGGTTGGGCGGCAACCCGCCGGCATCGCCCCCGCCGAACAGCGCCACCGGCGCGTCGCGAAAGCGGATGACGATCTCGGTATCGCGCGCCGACAGCGCCTTGCCGGTGCGCAAATAGAACGGCACCCCCTGCCAGCGCCAGGTATCGACCATCAGCTTCAGCGCCACATAAGTCTCGGTATGGCTCTTGGGATCGACGTCGGCGGTTTCGAGATAGGCGGGGACTTTCTGCCCGCCCGCCGTCCCGGCGACATAGCGCCCGCGCACCGCATCCTTGGGATCGGCGGCGCGGGTGGCGGCGATCACCTTGGATTTCTCGGTGCGGACGGCGTCGGCATCGAAGCTGTTGGGCGGTTCCATCCCGACCAGCGCCAGCAACTGGAACAGATGGTTGGGCACCATGTCGCGCAGCGCCCCGGTGGCGTCATAGAACCCGCCGCGCGTGCCGACGCTCACCGATTCTGCGGCGGTGATCTGCACATGGTCGATATAGCGGCTGTTCCACACCGCCTCGATCACCGGGTTGCCGAACCGGGCGACCATGATGTTCTGGACCGTTTCCTTGCCCAGGAAATGGTCGATGCGGTAAACCTGATCCTCGCGCGCGTGGGCCAGAATGCGTTCGTTCAGCGCATGGGCGGACTTGGCATCGGTGCCGAAGGGCTTCTCAATGACCACCCGGCGGAAACCGTCCTGTTCGTCGAACAGCCCGGCCTGGCCCAATGCCTCGACGATCGGGCCGAAGAACTGCGGCGCGGTGGCGAGGTAGAACACCACGTTGCCCGACACCGCCTTGGCGATCTCGGCATAGAGCGCCGGGTCCTCGAACTCGCCGCCGAGGTAGGTGGCGGCGTTCGCCAGCTTGTGGAAATCGGCGCCCTCCTTGACGAAGCTGGCAAGGCTCTCGCGCAGCGCCGCATCCGAACCGCCGCCATGGCCGATGCCCAGGATCTTCGTCGCCGGGGCCAGCAGGTGCGCGTGCTGCAGGTTGACCAGCGCCGGCATCAGCAGGCGCTTGGTCAGATCCCCCATCGCGCCAAAGATCACGAACGTGGCGGCGTGGGCTTGCTCCGCCTCGCTCATTGCGGGGTCTCGACGTGGCCACCAAAGCCATAGCGCATCGCCGAGAGCAGCTTGTCGCCGAAGGTCGTCTCCACCCGGCTGCGATAGCGGGCGAACAGCGCGGCGGAGAGCACGTAGGCCGGCACCGCCTCCTCCATCGCCGCGTCGATCGTCCAGTGGCCCTCGCCCGAATCGGCGACATGGCCCTCGAAGTGATCGAGCGTGTGGTCCTTGGCCAGCGCCAGCGCGCTGAGATCGAGCAGCCACGAGGAGATCACGCTGCCCCGGCGCCAGACTTCAGCGATGTCGGGCAGGTTGAGAGTGAAGCGCTCGTCCTCGGGCAGCTTGTCCGAGGCCTTGCCCTTGAGCACGTCGAACCCTTCCGCATAGGCGGCCATGATACCGTACTCGATGCCGTTGTGGACCATCTTGACGAAGTGCCCGGCACCCGCCGGCCCGGCGTGGATATAGCCCTTCTCGGCGCGCGGGTCCTCGCTCTCGTCGCGGCCCTGCGTGCGCGGGATGGTGCCAAGGCCGGGCGCCAATGCATCGAGGATCGGGTCGATCAGGTCGACCGCGCCCTTGTCGCCGCCGACCATCATGCAGAAGCCGCGCTCCAGCCCCCAGACCCCGCCCGAGGTGCCGACATCGACATAGTGGATGCCCTTTTCGGCCAAGGATTTGGCGCGGCGGATGTCGTCCTTGTAGAAGGTGTTGCCGCCATCGATGATGATATCGCCGCTCTCGACGATGCCGGCGAGCGTCTCGATGGTTGTCTCGGTGATCTCGCCGGCGGGCAGCATCACCCAGAACACGCGCGGGCCGGTCAGCTTGGCGGCGGCGTCCTCCAGCGAGCTGGCGCCGACAGCGCCCTTGTCCGCCACGGCGGCGACGGCCTTTTCGGAGACATCGTAGGCAACGACCTCATGCCCGGCCTGCATCAGCCGCTGGGCGATGCCAGCACCCATCCGGCCAAGGCCGATGATTGCGAGACGCATGAAAAAGCACTCCTTTCGAGGGACGCAGGAAACCGCGCCTCGCACCGCGCGGCGGGCAAGGGGGTGGGGGAAGGCAGGCAAGCGAAGGCCCCGGGCGCATGCACCCCCGGGGCCGGGCATTCAGGCGGCGGCGAAAGCGTTACGCTTGGCCTCGACGGCGGCGAACAGCGTGTCGGACGCGGTCATGAACTGCTTCACCCCGTCCTCGACCAGCGCGGCGGTGACGGCGTTCAGGTCCAGCCCCAGCCGCTCGGTCTCGGCCAGCACATGCCGCGCGCCTTCGAGATCCTGCGTCAGCGTGGACGCGGCGGTGCCGTGATCGCGGAAAGCCTCCAGAGTCGCCGGCGGCATGGTGTTGACCGTCTGGTCACCGATCAACTGGTCGACATAGAGCGTGTCAGGGTAGGCCTTGTCCTTGGTCCCGGTCGAGGCCCAGAGCAGCCGCTGCGGCTGGGCACCGGCCTCGGCCAGGGCCTGCCAGCGCGCGCCGGCCGACAAGTCCTGCCACCAGGCATAGGCGTTCTTGGCATTGGCGATGGCGACCTGGCCGCGCACGGCCTTCAGCGCATCGGCGTGCGGGTCACCGGCGGCGAGGCGTTCGTCGATCTTCTTGTCGATCGCGCTGTCGATCCGGCTGATGAAGAAGCTGGCGACGCTGGCGATGCCGGCGACGCTCCCGCCCTTCTGCTGGCGCGCTTCCAACCCGTCGAGGAAGGCGAAGGCCACCTGTTGATAGGCCTCCAGCGAGAACAGCAGGGTGACGTTGACGTTGATCCCGTCCTCGATCGCGGCGCGAATCGCGGGGACGCCGGCGGGGGTGCCGGGGATCTTGATCATCAGGTTGGGCTCGCCCACGGCGGCCCACAGGCGGCGCGCGTCGGCGATGGTGGCATCGGTGTTCTCGGCCAGATCGGGCGAGACTTCGAGGCTGACATAGCCGTCGTGGCCCTGCGTGCGATCATACACGGGCCGCAGGTCGCGCGCGGCGGCCTTGATGTCGGCGATGGCATTGGCCTCATAGGCCGACTGCACCGTGGCGCCGGGCAGGGCAAAGGCATCGCGCAGGCCGGTGTCATAGGCCTCGCCATGGCCCATCGCCTTTTCGAAGATCGAGGGGTTCGAGGTGACGCCGGTGACGCCATCCTCGGCGATGAGCTTTTTCAGCCCACCCTGCGCGAGGAAACCGCGTTCCACGAAATCGAGCCACACCGCCTGGCCATGGGCCTCCAGCGCGCGGAGGGGGTTGTTGGTCTCGCTCACTTGCCGTTCTCCATCGTCTCGCGCGCCACCTTGACGAGGTTGTCGAGGGTGAAGCCGAATTTCTCCTGTAGCGCCTTGATAGGCGCAGATGCGCCAAAGGTCGACATGGTGATGGTCGCGCCATCAGCGCCCACATACCTATCCCAGCCGAGCGATCCGGCCTGCTCGATCGCCACCCGCGCGCGGACGGCGCGGGGCAGCACGCTCTCGCGATAGGCCTTGTCCTGCAGTTCGAAACGGTGCCACGAGGGCAGCGAGACCAGACGCGCCTTCACCCCATCGGCGCTGAGCTGTTCCCACGCCTGCGCGGCGAGCGGCAGTTCGGAGCCGGTGGCGATCAGGATCAGCTCGGGCGTGCCGTCGCAGTCGCCCAGGACATAGCCTCCCTTTTCAACGCCTTGCGCCGGGGCGAACTTGCTGCGATCCAAAGTCGGGATCGCCTGGCGCGAGAACACCAGCACTGTCGGCGTATGCGTGCTTTCCAGCGCCAGCTTCCACGCCACCGCCACTTCGTTGGCATCCCCCGGGCGGATGGTGTCCAACCCGGGGATCGCGCGCAGGGTAGCAAGATGCTCGATCGGCTGGTGCGTCGGACCATCCTCGCCGACGCCGATCGAATCGTGGGTGAACACGAACACGGTCGGGATCTCCATGATCGCCGCCAGCCGGATCGGCGCGCGCATGTAATCGGCAAATACCAGGAACGTGGCCGTGTAGGCGCGCAGGTAGGACAGCGTCATGCCGTTGGCGATCGCCCCCATGGCATGTTCGCGCACGCCGAAGTGCATGTTCTTGCCGGCATAATTGTCCGGCTCAAACCCCGGCGCGCCCTTGATGTCGGTCTTGGTCGAGGGCGAGAGGTCCGCCGCCCCGCCCAGCAGGCCCGGCAGATGCGGCGCCACCGCGTTCAGCACCTGCCCGCCCGAGTCGCGCGAGGCGAGGCCCTTGGCATCGGCGGGGAAGGTGGGGATATCCGCCTGCCAGCCCTCGGACAGCTTGCCCGCGCGCAGCAGGTCGAACTCCTTGGCTTCGGTCGGGTAGGCCTCAGCATAGCGCTTGAACAACGCCTCCCAGGCCTCGCGCAAGGGCGCACCGCGGTCGGTCACCGCCCTGGTGAAGGCTGCCTTCACGCCATCGGGAACGTAGAAGCTCTTGTCGTCAGGCCAGCCATAGGCCTCCTTGGTGATCTTCACGTTCTCCACGCCCAGCGCCTCGCCATGCGCCTTGGCGCTGCCCGCGCGGGGGCTGCCCCAGCCGATCACCGAGCGGACGATGATCAGCGTCGGCCGGTCGTCGGTGGCCTTGAACGCATCCAGCGCGGCCTTGAAGGCGGCGGTATCGTTGGCGTCATCGACATGGATGACGTTCCAGTCGTACCCCTCGAAGCGCTTGCCCACATCCTCGGTAAAGGCCAGTTCGGTCGAGCCCTCGATCGAGATCGAGTTGCTGTCATAGACCCAGCACAAGTTCGAGAGCCGCAAGTGCCCCGCGACCGACGCCGCCTCGCCCGAGATGCCTTCCATCATGTCGCCATCGCCGCAGAACACGTAGATGTCGTGATCGACGATCGGGAAGCCATCGCGGTTGTAACGCGCAGCCAAAGCCCGCTCGGCGATCGCCATGCCCACCGAATTGCCGCAACCCTGCCCCAGCGGCCCGGTGGTGGTTTCCACCCCGGTGGTCATGCGGTATTCCGGGTGGCCGGGGGTTTTCGACCCCATCTGGCGGAAGTTCTCGATGTCGGTCAGGCTCACCGCCGGCAGGCCGGTCTTGTTGCCGTCGGCGTCGATTTCCTCGACCCCGGTCAGGTGCAGCGTCGCATAGAGCAGCATCGAGGCATGCCCGACCGAGAGCACGAACCTATCCCGGTTGGGCCAATCGGCATGCGCCGGGTCATAGCGCAACACATCGTGCCACAACGTATACATCACCGGCGCCAGCGCCATCGGGGTTCCGGGGTGGCCCGAATCGGCCTTCTGCACGGCATCCATGGCCAGCGTGCGGATGGTATCGATGGTGAGGCGGGCGAGCGAACCGTCCTCCCTCAGCGAATCGGCGGGGTGGGCGGCGGTCTGGGCGTCGGGCATGAAAAAGGGATTCCCTTCTGGACACCCGGTGCAACGGACGAGCCCCCCGGATGTTTCACCCGACGCGCCCTCCGCAAAGCTTTTCATCCGGGATTTGTGCCGCGTTGACGATGAACCACGCCCTCTGCCGTGCCCAGATAAAGGGCATCGATCTCGGTGACGAACAGCCCGTGGCCCAAGGCACCGGGGATCGCGGCAATCCGCGCCGCCAGCACCGCCGGATCGGCGATAGCGGCGAATTGCGCATCGATGATCACGTTGCCCTGATCGGTGATCCACGGCCCCGCGTGCCCGGTGCGCAAGCGCGGCTCCGCGCCCAGATCGCGCAAGGCCCGCGCGACATAGCCCTGCGCCAGTGGGAGCACCTCGACCGGTACCGGCCGCGCGCCCAGTTGCGCCACCGCCTTGCTGGCATCGGCGATGGCGATCACGCGGGTGGCGGCGGCGGCGATCACTTTCTCGCGCAGCATCGCCCCACCGGCGCCCTTGATTGCGGCAAAGCCGGGGTCGATCTCGTCCACGCCATCGATATCGAGATCGATGCGGTCGATCCCGGCCATGTCACGCACGGTGATGCCCGCCGCCTCGGCCAGCCGCGCGGTTTCCAGCGAGGTCGCCACTGCGGTGATCTTGAGCCCTTGCGCCACCCGCCGGGCCAGCGCCGCGATCGCGAACGCCGCCGTGCTGCCCGTGCCAAGGCCGACCAGCATGCCATCGGCGATCTCGGCGACGGCGGCCTCGGCCGCATTGCGCTTTGCCGCCTCTGCGGCGGCATTGTGCTTTTGTGTATCGGTCGGGGCGAGCGGGGGTGTCGTGCGTTCCATACCCTGCGGACAATGCGCGGATGCGCGGTTCAGGTCCACCGGAGGTTGTCGTGAGCGGATGGAAGAACCAGTGGGCGAACCCGGGGGTGTTACACCCCCGGACCCCCATGACTTGCCCACGTCGCGCCACGCCCTCGCCGGAGCGCCCGGCGGCGGAGCCGCAAGATCCGCTTCGGGGCCGAAAAATGCCGTGGCGGACCCCAAGCTATTCTTGCCTGCGGCGCGGCAACCTTGCGCCACGACGCCGGGGCGCACTGATATCGACAAAGCATGGGAGCGCGAGGGGCTAGCCCCTCGCATTCACCCTTCACTTCCAAATCCCCCCGAAAGGCCCCGCCCCATGCCCGACACCCCGCCCGACCTCGCCGCCCTGCGCGCCCGCATCGCCGGCGCCACCTTGCCACCGCAAGTCGCCGATTTCTGGCGCCGCGCCCATGTGAAGCTGAAGCCCAACGCCGCGCGCACCGTGCTCAAGCCGTTCGAGCTCAACTATCCCGATGCCTACACCGATCACCCCGGCGACCGGGTACAGGCGATCATCGCCCGGGTGATCGCGCTGGACGAGGCGGGGGTGACACAGGCGCTGGCCTACATGAAAGAGCTGCTGGATGACCGGCACCGCAACCTGCTCACCATCCTGGAGCGCCGCGCCGACGAGATCGCCGAGATCGCCCCCGACGCCAAAGGGCTGGGCGAGGACCGCCGGCTGCTGATCGGCGGGTTGTTCAGCGAGGAATATGCCTTCGAGGCGGCGGCGCTGTTCAATCCCTCGATCGTGCGCGCGCCGGGTCAGGCGGCGGACGGCCAGCGCTTCATCTGCTCGCTGCGCGGGATCGGCGAGGGGCACGTCTCCTCGATCACCTTCCGCAGCGGCGCGTGGAACGGGCGGGCGCATGTCTCGATCGACCGCGCCAGCCCCTATGCCGCGCCGCCGCGCATCGAGGCGCTGAGCGATGACGGCAACGAACTGCGCCTGCGCTTCGATGACATCGAGGACATTTCCGAGGCGGTGCTGTTCCCGATGACCCCCAGCCAGTCGCGCGGGTTGGAAGACCTGCGCATGGTCGAGTTCCGCGAGGACGATGGCAGCACGCGCTACCTCGGCACCTTCACCGCCTTCGATGGCGTCACCGGCCGCGCCGAGATGCTCTCGACCACCGATTTCCGCAGCTTCCACATGTGTCCGTTGAGCGGGCGGGTGGCGCAGAACAAGGGCATGGCACTGTTCCCGCGCAAGGTCGGCGGGCGCTATGCGATGATCGGGCGGCAGGACAACGAGAACATCTGGCTGATGCGATCGGACGATCTCTTCCACTGGGACGAGGCGGAGAAGATCATCTCGCCGCACTATTTCTGGGAGTTCGTGCAGATGGGCAACTGCGGTTCCCCCATCGAGATCGACGAGGGCTGGCTGCTGATGACCCATGGTGTGGGCCCGGTGCGCAACTACACGGTGGGCGCGGTGCTGCTCGATCGCGACGATCCGTCGAAGGTGCTGGCCCGCGCCAACATTCCCTTGCTGCGCCCGGGGCCGGAGCAGCGCGACGGCTATGTGCCCAACGTGGTCTATTCCTGCGGCAGCCTGCTGCACGGGCGGCGCCTGCTGGTGCCCTATGGCATTGCCGATAACTTCGCCTCGTTCGTCACGTGCGACATCGACCCGCTGCTGGCCCAATTGACCTGACAAAACGTCAGGTGACACCGCCGCCCCCGCCCGCCAGCATCGCCGCCGGAGAGAGGAGGGCGCACCCACGCGCCCCCGCACTGACACGGAGAACACCGCCATGAGCACTGTCGCCATCACCGGAGCCGGGCGCGGCATCGGCCTCGAACTCGTGCGCCAGCATCTGGCCGCCGGGGACCGCGTGCTGGCTCTGGTCCGCCATCCGGCGGGCGCGACCGAATTGCAGGCGCTGGCGGCCGGATCGGGCGGCAAGATCACGGTGCATACCGTGGATGTCGGCACCGACGCATCGGTGCGGGCTGGCGCGGCGGACAGCGGCAGCGACCCGGTGGACATCCTCTACAACGTCGCCGGCGTGGAAGGCCCCGCCGCGCCGGAACTGGAAAGCTCCGACTGGGCGGTGTGGGACGATGTGTTCAACATCATGGTCCACGGCCCGCTGCGCGTGTTGCAGGCGTTTTTGCCCCGACTGCACGCCGGCGCCAAGGTCATCAACTTCTCCAGCCAGTTGGCCGCTTCAACGTGGCCCTATGGCGGTTACTATGCCTATGGCGGCGCCAAGGCGGCGCTGAACCGGGTGATGCGGTCGGTGGCGATCGACCTCAAGGATCGCGGCATCGTCGTCGGCGTGATCCACCCCGGCTGGGTGCAGACCGACATGGGCGGCCCCGGCGCGCAGATCACCGTGGCCGACAGCGCCAGCGGGATCATCAAGCTCGCGCAGGGGTGGGGGATTGAGCACACCGGCGACTTCTACAAGTGGAACGGCGAGGTGCATCCCTGGTGAAGGTTTGAAGGGGTGAATGCGAGGGACACGTCCCTCGCGCTCCCTCAACCTTGTCGAGGTCGGCGGGTTGTGGCCGCGTGGCGCAAGGTTGCCGCGCCGCAGGCTGTCAAAAGTGGCTTCGCCACATGGCGCATGGCTGCGGGTAGTGCGTAACGAGGACAAGGAATGGGGGTCCGGGGGTCGTGACCCCCGGCCGCCGGAGGCCCCCTTGTTACCTAGCCCCCAGATCGCCCTTGCCCACCGACCCGCTGGCCATCTCCAGCATCCGGTCCAGACTGGCCTTGGCGCGCAACCGCAGGCCTTCCTCGATCTCGATCCGGGGCGACAGGTCACGCAGCGAGATATACAGCTTTTCCAGCGTATTCAGCGCCATGTACGGGCAGATGTTGCAGTTGCAGTTGCCGTCCGCCCCCGGCGCGCCGATAAAGCGCTTGTGCGGCAGGGCCTTTTCCATCTGGTGGATGATGTGCGGCTCGGTGGCGACGATCAGGGTGTCGCCGGGCATCGCCTTGGCATAGTTGAGGATGCCGCTGGTGCTGCCGACATAGTCCGCGTGATCGAGGATCGCCGGCGGGCATTCGGGGTGCGCGGCCACGGGCGCGCCGGGGTTCTGCGCCTTCAGCTTCAGCAGCTCGGTCTCGCTGAACGCCTCGTGGACGATGCAGACGCCGGGCCAGAGCAGCATCTCGCGGTTGAACTTGCGGCTGAGGTAGCCGCCAAGGTGCCGGTCGGGGCCGAAGATGATCTTCTGGTCGGCGGGGATCTGCTGGAGGATTGTCTCGGCCGAGGACGAGGTGACGATCACGTCCGACAGCGCTTTCACCTCGGTCGAGCAGTTGATGTAGGTGAGGGCAATGTGATCGGGATGCGCGGCGCGAAAGGCGCGGAATTTCTCGGGCGGGCAGGAGTCCTCAAGGCTGCAACCGGCCTCCATGTCGGGCAGGATCACGGTCTTGTTGGGCGAGAGGATCTTGGCCACCTCGGCCATGAACTTCACGCCGCAGAAGGCGATCACATCGGCATCGGTCTCCGCCGCCTTGCGGCTCAACTCCAGCGAATCGCCGACGAAATCCGCCAGATCCTGCAATTCCGGCTTCTGGTAATAATGCGCCAGGATCACCGCGTTCTTCTCGCGGCGCAAACGGTTGATCTCGGCGATCAGATCGGTGCCGGTGGGGAGGGCAAGCGGCGCGTTCATGCGGGGTCTCCGTCGGGGGATGGGGCGGTGGTGGACACCCAGGACTCGCCGGCGCGGGCGACCTGGCCACGGGATTCAAGATCGATCAGATGCGCGAGCACCGAACGACCGGCAGCCGGCCACAGCGCCGGGTGCACGCCCCGGTACATCCGCGCCACCATCGCCTCGATCTCGCCCAGCCCCTCGCTGACCAGCTTGACGATCTGGTGCTCGCGCTGGCGGCGGTGGCCGATCATGCCGCGCACCAGTTGGCGCGGGCGCTCGATGGCGGGGCCGTGGGCGGGGTAATAGATGCGGTCCTCGCGCGCGTGCAGCTTGGCGAGGCTGGCCATATAGGCCGCCATGTCGCCATCGGGCGGCGCGACGACAGTGGTGGACCAGCCCATGACATGATCGCCGCTGAACAATGCCGTCCCTTGGGCACCGGTTTCCTCCAACGCGAAGCAAAGGTGGTTCGAGGTGTGGCCGGGGGTGCTGACGGCGGTCAGCGTCCAGCCGGGGCCGGCCACCTGCTCGCCATCGGTCAGAACGCGGTCGGGCGCATAGTCGGGATCGAAGGCGGCGTCCGACCGGGGCCCGTCATCGGCCAGCGTCAGCGGCGCACAGCCGACGATCGGCGCCCCGGTCATCCGGGCCAGCGGCGCGGCGGCGGGCGAGTGATCGCGATGCGTGTGGGTGCACAGGATGGCCACCACCGGCGCATCGCCGATCGCCGCGATCAGCGCGGCCAGATGGGCGTCATCGGCGGGACCGGGATCGATCACCGCCAGCCCGCGCGCATCGCCCACCAGATAGGTCTGCGTGCCGGTATAGGTGAAATGCCCCGGATTGTCAGCCAGCACGCGCGCCACCAACGGTTCGGGGCGCTCGATCTGCTCGGTTGGCCAAGGCTTCGGGGGGAGGTCCATCGCAGCCGCCATATGGGGGCGACGGGCCGTCAGGGGAAGGGGAAAACGCTCAGGCGACCAGGGCCAGCCGCGCCCGCAGCGAAGCGATGGCCGATGGCCCCGATGGATCGTTCGTGCGCCATGCCCGGTCGATGCGCAGCAGGCGGGCATAAAACGCCTCTGTCGCAGCGATCAGCGTGCGCACCGAAGGCGCCAGCAACGCCATCCGATCGGGATCGGCGGCGGGGAAATCGGGCACCAGCCGGCCATAGCGGCGCAACTGAAACTCCGAAAGTTCGCCCAGGAAGTAGGCGCGGTGGTTCAACAGCCAGGCAACCGCATGCATCATCCGCGTGGTGGTGCGCAGCGCCTCGCACGAGAGCGCGATGCAGTTGGCATCCTCGCCCGCGTTGTCGCCACGCATGCGGCCGGCCAGATCGAATGCAGCGCGCACCTCGTCCGACAGGACCAGGGCCTCACAATAGAGCCCCTCGATGATTCGGGGGTTGATGTTGCAAGTGCGCTGCATCGGAAAAAGTTAATGCCGCATATGGGTAAACGCAATGCTACGGCGTGGCGGCCTTGTCCCGTAATGGGATGTGCGCATTTTTGGCGGAAAACCGCGTAATTCCATTGGCTTTGATGATGAACGGCGGGGTTGGGATGCGTGCGTTCCCGGGGGTGCAACCGTTTGCCTTTACGAACGGTGCCACGCAAACTGCGGAATTGGCGAGGGATTTATTGCGCGAATATTTGGCATAAATTATTTTGCACTGCGGAAATTGCGTAGGCCGTTAACGATTTCCCGCGCCGATCGGGGGGTCAGGCGATGATGTCGGGGATCAGATAGTCCTCGATCTGGCTGATCTGGTCCTTCAACCGCAGCTTGCGCTTCTTCAGCCGGGCGATCTGCAACTGGTCGACCGGCCCCTTGCTGCTCAGCGCATCGATCGCGGCATCGAGGTCGCGGTGCTCGATCCGCAGTATTTCGAGCCGTTTGCGCATTTCGTCTTCGTTCACGCCACCGACCTCGTTCCCGCGGGCCGCAACGGCCCACCTCGTAAAACCACGGAATCGACGGCAAACCGCCACTTTTCCACGTTGCACCGTCCGTCGCGGCGGCGAAGCGCCTTGGCGTTTCGCCCCATTTGGACTCTTCGCAAGCTAGGCGCAATGTGGTTCCATGACAACGCGCCACAAGGTTCGGGAGGCGAGTCGCACCCCCGGCCCCATGCCCCCTCGGAAGGGGTCAGGCCGGGACGCCGCGATCGCCGTTTGCGATCCTGTACCGATGGGCGGAGCGCCAGGCCAAAAGGGCAGCGCCCGAAGCATGAGGGATCTTGAGTCAACCGGCCCGCAGGACCGGGGGTTGGCGCCACCGGCGTCGGCACCCGCAGGGCCTTTGCGACAGGAGAACAGAAAATGGATGCAGCACATGCCAGCGCCCTCAACAACAAGCACGCCAGTCTTGAAGCGCAGATTCGCATGGAAATGAGCCGCCCAACGCCTGATCCCACGTTCCTGAGAGACCTGAAGCGCCGCAAGTTGCGCATCAAGGACGAACTCGCGATCCACTGAACGCCCGTGCGCAGGGGTGTTGCCGCGTTGGTGGCGCCCCTGCCTGCCCCTGTTTTTTCCGCCGGGCGCCGCCTTGCGGTGAATCGGCCCGGTTTGGCGGCTGATTTGATCCGGCGCGGTTTGCGGCGGTGCCCGGTTTGGTCTAGGCCATCGGGCATGACCCGCGCCCCTTTCTCCGCCGCCGGACGCTGAGCGCCATGGCCCTTGCCCAAGCCTCGGCCGTTGCCGCCGCCCGCGCGATCCTCACCCGCCTGCACGAGGTCATGGCCAGCCGCGCCAATGCCCAGACCAAGCTGAACAACGTGGTCGATGTGATCGGCGAAAACCTCGATTCGGAGGTCTGCTCGATCTACCTGCTGCGTGAGGGCATGCTGGAATTGTACGCCACGCGCGGGCTGGCGCAGGAGGCGGTGCATGTCACCCGGCTGGGCCCCGGCGAGGGCTTGGTCGGCACCATCGCCGGCAATGTCGAGACGCTGAATCTGGCCGAGGCGACCGCGCACCCGGATTTCTCCTATCGGCCCGAAACGGGGGAGGACCGCTATCACTCGTTTGCCGGGGTGCCGATCGTTCGCCGCGAACGCGCTGTCGGCGTGCTTTGCGTTCAGCATGTCGATCCGCGCCGCTATGAAGAGGTCGAGATCGAGGCGCTGCAGACCGTCGCCATGGTGCTGTCCGAACTGATCGCCAATGCCGAACTGGTTGATGACGAGGGCCACGGCGCGCTCTCGCCGCTGACCGGGCAGGAGCAACTGCGCGGCCAGACGCTGGTCAAGGGGTTGGCCAACGGCGTTGCCGTCTATCACCAGCCGCGCGTCACGATCGAACACATCGTCGCCGAGGACACCGAGGCCGAGCGTCAGCGCGTGTACCTCGCCTTCGACAAGATGCGCGAACAGATCGACCGCATGGCCGGCCAGGCCGAATTCGGCGTCGGCGGCGAGCACGAGGAGGTCCTCGCGACCTACCGCATGTTCGCCTATGACGAGGGCTGGAGCCGGCGGATCAATGAGGCGATCGACAGTGGCCTCACCGCCGAGGCCGCGATCGAGCGCGTGCAGCAGCGCACCCGCATGCGCATGCGCCAGATCGATGATCCCTTGCTGGCCGACCGCATGCACGATCTGGAGGATCTCTCCAACCGGCTGCTGCGCATCGTTTCGGGCCAGTTGGGCACGGCGGCGACGATGGGGCTCCGTTCCGACGCCATCCTGATCGCGCGCAACCTCGGCCCGGCGGAATTGCTGGAGTACGACAAGCGCCGGCTGAAAGGCGTGGTGCTGGAGGAAGGCTCGCTCACCGCGCATGTGGTGATCGTGGCGCGGGCGATGGGCATCCCGGTGCTCGGGCGGGTGCGCGGGTTGCGCATGGCGGTGCGCGAGGGCGATCCGCTGCTGCTCGATGCCGATCAGGGGCTGGTCTTCGTGCGGCCGACGCGCGATGTCGTCACCGCTTTCGAGGAACGCTATGCCCGCAATCGCGAGCGGCAGGCGGTCTATGCGGCGTTGCGCGACGTGGTGCCGATCACCGCCTGCGGCACGCGGATCACGGTGATGGTCAACGCCGGCCTGCGTGAGGACATGCCCAACCTGGCGATGACCGGGGCCGATGGCGTGGGCCTGTTCCGCACCGAGTTTCAGTTCCTCGTCTCCGCCACCCTGCCCAGCCGCGAGCGCCAGACCCGGCTCTATCGCGATGTGCTGGAGATGGCGGCGGGCAAGCCGGTGGTGTTCCGCACTGTCGATATCGGCGGCGACAAGGCGCTCCCCTATTTGCGCCACGATTCGGAAGGCGCGGAGGAAAATCCGGCGATGGGCTGGCGCGCGCTGCGCGTCGCGTTGGAGCGCGACGGGTTGCTCAAGGTGCAGGCGCGGGCCTTGCTGGAGGCATCGGCCGGGCGCGAGCTGAACGTCATGTTCCCGATGATCTCGGAGCCGTGGGAGTTCGATGCCGCGCGCGAGGTGTTCGAAGGCCAGTTGGCCTTCCTGCGCACCCGCAAGAAAACCCTGCCCGAGGCGGTGCGCTATGGCGCGATGCTGGAGGTGCCGGCGTTGGCCGAGGTGCTGGATATCCTCTGCCCGAAGCTGTCGTTCCTCTCGATCGGCACCAACGATCTCACCCAGTTCCTGTTCGCCGCCGATCGCGCGCACCCCAAGCTGGCCGAGCGTTATGACTGGCTGAGCCCGGCGATCCTGCGGTTCCTCGCGCGGGTGGTGCGGCCATGCGCGTTGCATGGCGTGCAACTGGGCGTTTGCGGCGAGATGGGCGGGCGCCCGCTGGAGGCTTTGGCGCTGCTGGGGCTGGGCATCCGGCGGTTGTCGATCACCCCGGCGGCGGTGGGCCCGATCAAGGCGCTGGTGCGGCAGGTGTCGCTGCCCGCGCTGGAGGCGGCGATGGCCGGTTGGCTGGCGCATCCGCCGCAGGACTTGCGCGCGGCGCTCTCCGGTTGGGCGGAGGCGCAGGGAATCACCTTCGATTGAGGCCGGCGGTCTCCGGCGGTTTTGCCGCCGTTCATGACCGAACGGTGACAGTCGCAGCGGGGTGCAGGACAGAATCGCCCGGAACAAACGCGTCCATTCTGAATTTTTGACGCAATGCACCGGTCGGGGACGCCAATCCATGGCATGACCGTTGACTTTTGCCCTGCTTCCGTTTTTTTGCGCAGAGCACAATCCTGCCGACAACGCCGCCATTCCGGTAGCAATTGGACGGGATGCGGGTCTGCCAGTTGCGGAGACAATGATGCAGGAGTTTGCGGCCGAAACGACGGGCGCCCGGCTTCGCCTTGCGCGCGAGGCGGCAGGGCTGCAGCGGGGTGACATCGCCGCGCGCACCCGTATTTCGGAGCGTCACCTTGCCGCTCTGGAGGAGGACCGCTTTGGCGATCTCCCGGGGCGGACATATGCCTTTGGCTTTGCGCGGACTTACGCGCGGGCCCTGGGGCTGGAGGAGTCGGCTTTGCTCGCCGGCCTGCGCCGCGAGATGGGCGTGGCCGCCGCGCCCGCACTGCCCGAGGCACCGGCTTTCGTCCCCGGCGATCCGGCGCGCGTGCCCAGTGCGCGCTTTGCCTGGGTGGCGGGGCTGGTGGCGCTGATCCTGGCGCTGGCGGGCGGCGTGTGGTGGCGGATCTATTACGAGCCGGCGCAGGGGCTGCCTTCGCTGCTGCCCGATCCGGCGCCCTCGGCCAGCACGTCGATGGTGGCCAAGGCCGCTGCGCCGCTGGCGGCGCCCACCCCGGCGCCTGCGCCCACCACCGGCCCGGTGGTGTTCACCGCCCTGCGCGACGGGATCTGGGTGAAGTTCTATGACGCCGGTGGCACACAGCTCATGCAAAAGCAGATGGCCAAGGGCGAGACCTATACCGTGCCTGCGGATGCCGCCGGGCCGCAACTTTGGACCGGGCGCCCCGATGCGCTGAGCATCACGGTGGGCGGCAAGCCGGTGCCGCCCCTGGCCACGCAGCAGAAGATCATGAAGGGCGTGCCGGTCACCGCCGCCGCGTTGCTGGCGCGGGCCACCGCGCCGGCGGCAACGCCAACGGCCTCGGTCGCTGCGCTGGTGCCCGTGCGGCGGCCCATTGCCCGCCGCCGCGCGGTGCCCGTGATTGCCAGTGACGCCGCCGCCGAGCCTGCGCCGGCTCCGGTGGCGGCCGACAGCGAGTAACCCGTCGCCGGGGGCTCGACAGCGCCGCCGCACTGCGGCAAGCAACGCCCCCATCGCACCAAGCCGCGCCATGCTCCACCGGGGGCGCGGCGCCATCATAAGCATTCGGGAGTGACACGATGATTTCGACGGCACAGCGGCAGTCGGCACGGCAGATGCGGTGGGCCCTGCGGCCGTTGGGCATGGCCCTGGCCGGCGCGGTGGCGCTGGGCGCGGCATGGCCCGCCAGCGCGCAGGACGGCAACAGCGCCGACGACATCCGCATCCGCCAGTTGGAATCGCAAGTCCAGACCTTGCAGCGCCAGCAGTCCACCGCGCCGGCCGCCGCGCCCGCCATCGGCACCCCGGCGACCAGCGCGATGACCGACATGCTGAGCCGCATGGACGCGCTGGAGGCGCAAGTCGCCCGCCTGACCGCCGAGTACGAGGAGCTGAACAACCGCGTGCGCGAGGCCGAGGCCCGCGTGGCCGCCGCGCCGGCCCCGGCGCCCGCCCCGGTTGCCGCCGCCCCGGCGCCGCTCGTCCCCACGCCTCAGCCCGCGCCGCAGCCTGTCGCCACCGGCCCCTCGGCCGCGCGCCTTGCGGCGGTACAGGCGGTGGTCAAGCCGCGCTCGAACGACGCAGCGGAGGACGAATACAGCTATGGCTACAAGCTGTGGCAGGCGCACTTCTATCCCGAGGCCGAGCAGCAGTTGCAGTTCTTCCTCTCGAAGTACCCGGCCAGCCCGCGCGGCACTTATGCGCGCAACCTGATCGGCCGCTCGTACCTCGACGATGGCCAGCCGACCCAGGCCGCGCAGTGGTTCGTCGACAACTATCGCGCCAATCCGCAGGGCGACCGCGCCGCCGATTCGCTGATCTTCCTCGCCGAGGCGATGGTCCGCCTGCACGATACCAGCCGCGCCTGCATCGCGCTCGGCCAGTTCGCCGACAACTTCAAGACCGAGGCCGCCGGCCGCCTGCGCAGCGATTACGAAAAGACCCGCGCCGCCGTGACCTGCCCCGCCGGTTGATGACGGCGGCGCGGTTCGCCGCCGATCTGGCGCGGATCTGGCCTGAGGGGGCGCCGCGCCGGGGTGATCCGCCGGTGCTGGGCGTGGCGGTCTCGGGCGGGCCGGACAGCCTCGCATTGCTGTTGCTGGCGACCGAGGCACGGCCCGGCGGCGTGGCGGCGGCGACCGTCGACCATGGCCTGCGCGCGGAGAGCGCCGCCGAGGCCGCGATGGTCGCGGAGGTCTGCGCAAGGCTGGGCGTGCCGCATGCGACGCTGGCCGTTACCGTGCCCGAGGGCAATGTCCAGGCCGAGGCGCGGGCTGCGCGTTACGCGGCGTTGGCCGGCTGGATGGGCGCGGCGGGGGTCGGCGCGCTGGCCACCGCGCACCATGCCGACGATCAGGCCGAGACGCTGCTGATGCGGCTCAACCGCGCGAGCGGGGTGGCAGGGCTGGCCGGCGTGCGCCCGCGTGGGGCCGTGCCGGGGGCGAGTGATCGATTGCTGCTGCGCCCGCTGCTGGCCTGGCGCCGTGCCGAACTGGCGGCGGTGGTGGCCGATCTCGATCCGGCGCAGGACCCATCGAACAGCGATCCCGCCTATGACCGCGTGCGTGTGCGTGCCGCTTTGGCCGAGGCGGATTGGCTGGACGTGGGCGCGCTGGCGCAATCGGCGACGCATCTGGCCGATGCCGATGCGGCGCTCGATTGGGCGGCCGCGCGCGAGTGGCAGGAAGGCGTCGTCCGCGAGGGGCTGGGGTTGACCTATCGCCCGCAGGCGCCGCGCGCGGTGGCGCTGCGCGTACTGGCGCGGATCGTGCGCGATCTCGATGGCGCGCCGGCGCGGGGCGGGGCGCTGGCCGATGTGTTCGATGCGCTGGTGGCCGGGCGACCGGCCTCGATCGGCGATCTGGTGGCGCGGCCGGGCGTGGCGGGGTGGAGTTTCATGCCGGGGCCGCGACGGCGGGTGGGATAGGAGGAAAGGATAGATACGAGGGGCTTCTGTAACGGGCCCATTGTCAATCCCGATTTGACCTGATCACGCCGCCGGCTTCATGCTTCTGTCCGCAGTCACCGCAAGGGCGCTGCATGATGGATGTCCTCAACGAACCG